>ERZ1039804.620-NODE-620-length-22595-cov-4.815084_pt1 | contig 22595 bp, 22 predicted proteins | sample MGYA00383089_ERZ1039804 | MGnify/ENA primary metagenome ERZ1039804 (study PRJEB29581, sample SAMEA5548359) | metagenome | biome: marine; feature: coastal; material: water | depth 1 m | study: Short-term variability in the microbial, nano- and picoplankton dynamics...
GGTAAGCGCTCTCTAAGCCGCAGTGATTCTATGCGGGAAAACCGCAAGCAGCTGGTTGGGCTTAAGACCGTCGATGGCAAAGAGGTGCTGCCGGAAGGAGCTCAGGTGGTATTTGACCCCAAGCAAAAGATTCCCATGTCCATGCAGGGCCATGTGACCTCTAGTTATTACAGCGCCAACCTGGGGCGTTCAATAGCGCTGGCCGTGGTCAAAGGCGGCCTGAGCAGAATGGGTCAGATCGTTCACTGTCCACTGGCGGATGGGCGCACCATTGCGGCAGAGATTGTCAGTTCTGTTTTTTATGATGCCAAAGGGGAGCGTCAAAATGTCGAGTAATATAGATGGTGTAAAAGTGGAGTCGCCACTGCATTATTTTCACAAACTCTCCAGTCACTCCAGTCGGAGTGGGCAGGCTCAAGATGACGGCTTGTTTAATGCTGAAGCAGAATTTGGTCTGGTGCTTAAGGAGCTGCCTGCGCAGAGTCACCTCAACTTGCGCGGCGATCCTGACAACAAGTTATTTTGCAGTGCAGTAGCCGAGGTGACCGCGGTGCCTTTGCCCACGGATCCCGGTCAATACCATACGAATGGTGAGACCAGTATTTACTGGCTGGGTCCCAATGAATGGTTGTTGGTGAGTCAGTTGGATGCAGCCAATCTTGAGGCTAGCTTGCGCGAAAGCCTGCCTGGACATATTGCTGTTGTGGATGTTAGTGGTGGCCAGACATTGGTGAATCTGCGGGGCATTAGAGTTGCGCTGGATACTGTACTGAAGAAATCATCAGTCTATGATTTTGCCGCTTGGGCTGATGCGCCGTCGGGCAGTGGGCGCTGTGTTCAGACCACCTTTGCCAGCGCCAGCGCATTGTTCAGTAATAAACCGGACGGTTCTTATGATCTGGTAATACGCCGCAGTTTTGCTGACTATGTCGCTCAGTGGTTACTGGATGCTGGGCGGGAGTTTGGCTGTCGTATTGAAGGCTTGGTAGCAGCAAAAAAATGACCCCAAGACTGCCGCGTGTAGCCAAGTCGGAGGCTTTGCGCTTGGGGTCCAACGTACTACAGGTTACAAGGGCACCGCAGGTTATTCAAGTGGCGCTTCAGGTATAAGGCGCGCCTAACTCAGTCGCGATGCAGCGCAAGGCTGGCGCCTCACAGGTTTTACATTCATCGCTGCGCAACTGGCATCGCTGGATGCACCGATGAAAGCCGGCTGTGCAAGCAGGATACTTCTGGCCTTCCGGCGGGCATTGTTGGGGGCTTTTGTTTGCTGTAGATAATCCGCCGGTCAATCAGGTCGCAGTAGTTGGAGAGTAATAGTTGCTGCCGAGCGTTAGTTGGCTTAGCTACGCCTTGAAGTTGGCTGTTGATCAGTTCCCGCTGGTTGTACACCGCGCTGCGGATCAGGCTGTATTTGTCAACGGAATACTGTTTTTGCTCAGGAGTTTGACTGCAGCCAAGCAATACCAAGGCCATTGGGCTGAGTAATATCAGACTGAGAATAAGTCTCTTGTTCACCTGTGTGCTCCTTGGTGGGGGTTGTTCTTTACGCCAAGCTAGACGTGTTTGCAAGAAATTGAATATGCCAACCTTGGCGGCCATCGTCAAGAGGGACCTTGAAGAAAACGTTATGCAGCGCCCAAATCCAGACTCAATTTATTACGATGAATTTATGCAGCTTCAAAATAAGCTGCGTGATAAGATCATTCGACTGCGGAAAAGCCGAGACTTGGTTCAAGAGGATATGGCTGATTATGAGCTTTCAGTGCGTCAGTATCAGCGCATGGAACAGGACCCAACTGCGATAGTGTCTCTGTGGCAGGTGTTCAAGATCGCCAAAGCCCACAATCTCGATATTCACGAACTGCTTGATCTCTAGCTGTTTCATCATCAAGTTATCAAACGCCTCTATGCCTTTTAGGCACTGACCATAGGTGGGTAGCGCTTTGATAGAGAATAGGTTGTAGCGTTGATACTGAAGACTAATTTATTGGCGACACCAGCGCTAAAAATTTGGGAAAGCCTCATGAACAAAAGATATCTGCTGGCCATGATCTGTTCAGTCATGGCTATTCAAGCCTGTACTGATACTACTGATGATTCAGTGAGCACAGGTAGCACAGGGTTAGCCCAGATAGATAACAGTTGGTATTCAGAGTCCGCCGCGGTGGTGCAAAAGACCAATGGGTTGATGGAGAATTTGGCCACCAGTCCCGGGGGCGCAAAAAATATCATTCTGTTTGTTGGTGATGGCATGAGTCTGGCCACAGTGACTGCAGCGCGAATTTTAGACGGTCAGCAACTGGGGATGAGTGGAGAGGAGCACAGCCTCAGCTTTGGCAATTTCCCATTTACCGGCCTTTCCAAAACTTACAATGTCGATGCTCAGACACCGGATTCTGCGGGAACCATGAGCGCCATAATGACTGGTGTAAAAACCGATATAGGTGTTTTTGGGGTTGATGAAAATGTTGTTTTGGGTGACTGCAGCACTGTTGAGCCTAATCAGGTTGTCAGCGCCTTGGAGTTGGCTGAGATAGCTGGGTTGTCCACTGGCGTGCTATCAACCGCTAGAATAACCCACGCCACTCCGGCGGCCACCTATGCCAAAACGGCAGATCGGGGCTGGGAAGATAGCTCTGATATGCCCGAGGAGGCAATTGCTGAGGGCTGTGAAGATATTGCGTCACAGCTAGTCAATTTTGAAACTAATCTAGAAGCTCAATACCAGGGCTTGGATAACGACGGTATTGAAGTTGTGATGGGAGGAGGACGTCGTCACTTTTTGCCCGCTGATGCCGCATTTAATAGTGCCGATGCCAGTTCGCAGGTCGAGGGCGATCGCAGCGATTTACGCAACCTGATCGCCGAATGGCAAGCCAAATACCCCAAAGGTCAGTATGTGGACTCTCAGCAGGGGTTTGACGCTCTTGATTCAGATAGGGCAGAGCGAATTTTTGCCCTGTTTAATGAATCTCATATGCTCTATGAAGCTGACCGCAGTAATGACATCGCCGGTGAGCCCTCATTATCTGAGATGACCCGCACCGCGATCAATGTGCTGGATAATAACCCCAAAGGTTTTTTCTTGATGGTTGAGTCCGGTCGTATTGATCATGGTCATCACGCCAATAGTGCCTTTAATGCACTGACGGACACTATTGAGTTTTCTCGCGCTGTTCAGGCGGCTGTGGATAATACAGATCAGGCAGAGACTCTGATTATTGTGACCGCAGATCACGGCCATGTATTTACTATTGCCGGTTATCCCAAGCGCGGTAATCCGATTCTGGGTAAGGTGGTTGAGCCCTGGTCCGATGAATTTGCTACGGATGCCAACGGCATGCCTTACACCACCCTTGGATATACCAATGGCCCTGGGTTTCGTGACCTAGGAGATCTGACTAATGCTGATGCAGCTTATCTCAGCAGACCCGTCGCGGGCCGCACTGATCTTCAGGATGTGAACACCCACGAAAGCGGCTTTCACCAGGAATCCCTGGTGCCAAAAGGATCAGAAACCCATTCCGGTGAAGACGTGCCTGTATACGCCACTGGCCCCGGGGCGCACTTGGTGATTGGCACCCAGGAGCAGAGCGGTATTTTTCATGTGATGAATTTTGCTGGCGACCTGATAGCCAAAGCCCAGGCCGCACTGGAGTAAACTCTTTGCCGCTGAATGCGCTTCTAAACAGCTTTATTGGGCTGTAAAGCGTATCCAGTTGAGGTTCCACTCTTTACCAACCGCATTCAGCCGCAGGGTTTGCTCCCCCGTCTGCAACGCAATGGTCGACGACAACGTTGTCCATGCTTGCCAACCACCAGTATTTGGTACAGCCTTATTGTCAACCTGCACACCGTCGACCAGAACATTAAAGCCGCTACTACCGACTTGACTGGCCAGACGATACTCAATGCGATAGTTGCCGCTGCTGGCCACATCGATCTGATATTCCAGCCAATCGCCCTCATCCACATAGCCAGTATTGGAGCCGCCACCCACGTCGGAAGTTGTCTCTAGCTGGATCCCCGACATGCTGGAATAGTCTTCCGCTTGCACTGTGCCCGGCACAACAAACACTGTCTGAGTACCGCCACTGCCGCCACCACCGGTGGTTATGCCGGTTTCATCAAGATTGTCGCCCAGACTGTCTGTGTCGCTGTAGGTCAAGCCAAAGCCATAGGCAAACAGGGGATCATAGTTACTTTGATTGCGGTTTAAGCTGAATTGACTCGGGCTGTTGGGCCAGGAAAATGACAGCTGACCGGAAAAGTCATAATTGACTGCGCCGCCACTGTTAGCAAAGATTACATCGGCGATACCAGCGCCTTCAGAGCCTGGAAGCCATGCCGCAACAAAGGCATTGGACGCATTAAGTTCGGCATTAACCCAGAGGGGGCGACCAGAGATAAAGATGGATACCACTGGTATGTTTTGATCGCGCAATGACTTTAACAGGGCTAAATCCGATTTATTGCCCACCTGATATTCCATGCTACCAATATCACCGGCACCCTCGGCATAGGGGGATTCGCCAAATACCACAATAGCTACATCTGGGGCCGTGCCTGTAAAGCTACCGTTGGCGCTTAGGCTGGTGGTGCCACCCGCGCTGGCCACTGCCGCCTGTATGCCTGCATAAATAGAGGTGGCACCTGGAAAGTCTGCATTATTGTTGCCGTTACCCTGCCAGGTAATGGTCCAGCCTCCCGCCTGTTGACCAATATTATCCGCGCCAGAGCCGGCCACCAGAACATTGGCGCTTGGGTCTAAGGGCAGAATGCCGCCACTATTCTTCAGCAGTACCAGTGATTGGCGCACAGCATCCCGGGCGATAGCCCGGTGGGCGCTGGAGCCAATCAGAGCGTTATTATTAGCGTACTCGCGGCTGGAAGGGCTGACATTGTCCAGCAGGCCAGCGCGGGCTTTAACTCGCAAGATTCTGCGCACGGCATCATTGATTCGTGACATTGGGATGGTGCCGTTCTGCGCCTGAGTGATGGTGTTACTGATAAAGGCTTGCCAGGCAAACGGCACCATTATCATATCTACACCGGCATTAATGGCCGCAGCACATTGACTGTCGCTACAACCGGCCACTTGTCCATGGCCGTTCCAGTCGCCGATAACAAAACCGTCAAAGCCCATTTGCTCTTTTAAGACATTGGTTAGCAGGTCGCTGCGACCATGGAGTTTGGTGCCATTCCAACTGTTGTAGGAGGCCATTACCGTTTGAGCACCAGCGCCGAGGGCTGTGATGTAGCCCTGGCCATGAATATCTCTCAGTTCTTGTTCGCTGACTTGGGTATTACCCTGATCCACACCATTGCTGGTGCCGCCATCGCCAATAAAGTGTTTGGCGGTGGCAACCACTCGGTCCGACGCAAATAATTCGCCGCTGTTGGCCTTGCCCTGCAGGCCCTTAACAATTTCACCAGCGTAGGCTCGCACAATCTCTGGGTCTTCCGAGTAGCCTTCATAGGTTCGACCCCAGCGGTCATTGCGCACCACTGCCAGTGTGGGAGCAAATACCCAGTCGATGCCTGTCACTGCAACTTCTAGCGCTGTCACCCGGCCGATTTGTTTTAGCAGGTCGGGGTTGTTCGCTGCCCCCAGACCAATATTGTGGGGGAAAATAGTCGCGCCAATAACATTGTTATGGCCGTGCACTGCATCTGTGCCCCAGATTAATGGTATGCCAACGCCACCGTCGCTATTGTCTGTGCTGGCATTGAAATACTGGTCTGCCAGAGAGACCCAGTCTGCAATGCTAGACTGCTTACCGTTGGGCCAGGTGCCTCCACCGTTAAGCACAGAACCAAGATTATAGGTGCGCGCATCAGCGGGGCTGGCGCTGCTAATTTCGGCCTGCACCATTTGGCCAACTTTTTCTGCCAGGCTCATGCTGTCGAGGATTATACCGATACGAATCTCTACATCTGTGGTGACGGCGCTGTTCACTGCTGGCCAGACTAGGCCATTGTTGTTGGTCGTTTCAATTACGCTGATAGACACTGTGGCGCTGTCACTGTCGCCATTGTTGTCGGTCACTGTGTAAACAAAGCTGTCAGTGCCATTAAAGTCTGTATTTGGTGTGTAGTTGGCATCGCCGCTACTGCTAATGGTGACAGCACCATTGTTGGGTGCAGTGGTGAGGCTGTAGTTGACCGGTCCATCGTCCAAGCCTGTGTCATTGGCGGCCAGATTAATAGTCACTGGGCTGTTTTGGTTGATAGTCAGAGACTCTGGCCGAGCAGTTGGAGTGCTGTTGGGCGGCTCTACCGTTGTATCAGTGACAGTTATGGAAACCGTGGCGCTATCGCTGTCGCCGTCGCTGTCGGTCACGGTGTAAACAAAGCTGTCAGTGCCATCAAAATCTGCTGCTGGGGTGTAGGTGGCATTGCCAGAGCTGCTAATGCTTACCTCGCCGTTATTTGGCCCGGTTGTCAGGCTATAGCTGACCGGCCCATCATCTAGGCCGCTGTCATTGGCGGACAGATCTATGCTGGCGGCAGTGTTTTCATCTGTGGTTAGTGAATCCGCTGTGGCCGTTGGCGTATTGTTTTGTGGTGCGGGATTCCCTGTTGCAGGCTGGGTTGGTTCTGAACCGCCTCCGCCTCCACATGCTGACAGTATCAACAGCGTGAATGCTGTGAGAGTGCTATACTTGAGACTGGCCAGTATTTTTGCGCTTCCAAATTGATCGAGATACATATTGGGTTCCTTCAGGTAGACGATGATTGTCGCCCAATTACGCCGGTATGTGTAAGCGATTGCGATCAGTGAAGGAAATTCTGAGTCGAGCATAGCCTACGTTTCAGCACATTGAACATATAGACTGTTTAAAGAACTTGGCTGATAATTAATCAGCAGATTATAAAAATAACTGGTTAGCCTCTTGAGGGATTCTATGTTTCGTTTGAACGCTATTCTGTTTTGCTCTTTGTTTGCGCTGGTGTCCTGTGGCGGTGGGGGTGGTCCTAACAAGCAACCTCCAGCGGTGATTGTCGACCCTGAGCCTGAAGCTCAGGGACTCTTGATAAAGATGGCAGATACTGCTGCTCTGGAAAACTATATCCGGGACAGTTTTAGCCAGCTAGCGGCTGACAATGCCCAGAGATCTGCTGAGGTCGTGTTGGCAGAAGACGCCTCCCAGAGCAGCACCGGGTTTACCACCACCTATACAGTGGAAGCCAATGTTGATGAGCATGATTATGTGAAATACAACGGTGACCATCTGTTTATTGCCCCAAGCCGAGGGATGGACTGCTGTTTTATCGTCGATGATATTGCTGTGGCAGAACCGATGGAAGATGCTGCTGTAGAAGTTGTTACTGAGTTCTCAGATGATCGCAGTATTCGTATTCTGGCCACCGACCCAAGCAGCGCAACCGCCAATCAGGTTGCCAGTATTGAGTTGCCAGAAAACCGCACCGTAGAAGGCCTTTACAACTCAGGCACTCAGCTGGTCTCGATTAGCAGTACGGGCTGGTGGGGCGCTTATGGTGAGCGCTTTGCCGATCCAATGATTTGGCAGGCCCAAACCACTGCGGTGGATATTTATGATATCAGCAATATTGCGGAGCCAAGCAATCAAATGCAGATTGAGATGCAGGGTGCATTTGTAAACAGCCGCAAGAAGGACGACGTGGTTTATTTAATAGCCCGTCATACACCCAGTGTGGATAACTATGTTTTTTATCCCAGCGACGAACAGCAGGCAGATAATCAGGCGGCGCTAGATGCACTGACCATAGATGAAATATTGCCTAAGCTGACGATCAATGGTGAAGTGTCGGACCTGCTGGTTGCCAGCGACTGTCTGGTTACTGACCGAGACAATGTTATAGCGCCAGCGGAAGCGGGCTACCCGATCATGACATTGCTGGTTGCTATTGATCTAGCAGAGCAAACTGTGGCCAATGCCGCCTGCTATCTTGAGCCCACGTCCGGTGTCTATGTGAGTGAGAATGCCATCTATTTGGCTCAAGAGGATTATGCCGAAGCCGGCAGCAGAACCATCGTGCACAGCTTTAACCTGTCACAGGAGCTTGAATACAAGGGCTCTGGGGCCGTTGCAGGCCAGCTAACTCACAGTGGTAATCGAGATTTTCGCATCAATGAGCACAGCGGCTATCTGCGCCTGGTCACCACGGAGTACACAAACAATAGTGAAGACTGGATCGATCACAGACTGTCAGTTCTGCGGCTAGCGGGAGATTTGCCGGAGTTAGAAACTATCGCAACCTTGCCCAACACCGAGCGTCCTGAGGCCATTGGTAAGCCTAATGAAGATTTATATGGCGTACGATTTATGGGTGACAAGCTGTACATGGTGACCTTTGAGCGAATTGACCCATTGTATGTGCTGGATCTTTCAAATCCCGTTGACCCAATGATTGCTGGCGAGCTGACTGTCACCGGGTTTTCAGATTTCTTGCATCCGGTCAGCGAGGAGTTGTTGCTGGGTCTTGGGCAGGACGAAGAGGGCGCTGTGAAGCTTGAGCTGTTTAATATTGCCAATATGAACGCACCCTATTCCCTGGGCGCCTTCAGTATTGGGGCCGAGGCGAGCTGGAGTTATTCCGAGGCGCGCTATGATCGCCATGCCTTTACCTACCAGTCTATTGATGATGGTACAGATCGTTTTTCAATTCCGGTTTCACTGGGGCTTTACGATGAACAGGAGGTCTTTAGCCAGCAGGAGAGACTGTACCTATTTGAAATAAATGGCAAAGACAACCCGGTGGATGCCTCTGTGGATGAGGTTGGTTTTATTACTGCCACCAAGGAACAGTGGTGGGACAATCGCCACCGAGCTGTATTTCATAATGACGCAGTATTTTTTGTAAATGGCACAGTAGTTTGGTCGACTCTGTGGGCTGACCCCAGCCAACAAAATGGCCCTTACTAGGTTAGGGTTCTGATGAGGGGGCAGCTGAAGGGCTTATGCACTAATGGATATAAGTGCTCACTTGCTGTAGCCTCCTGATGTTACAACAACTAATCAATAGGAACCTGTATGAAAAATATACTAATAATTTTACTGGCCTGTACCCTAAGTACCGTTGCATTTTCCGATGGCCACAAGGCTCATGAGAAAAGTGTTTTAGCTGCTCTGGATAAGTATTTCGCTGCCAGAAACAGTGGTGATTTTGCTACCGTTGTTGCACTGGAGAGTGCCTCTGGCACCTATAACACTAATTCTGATGGCAGCTTTCATAAGCCTGTGGCTAAAACCAGTCAAGAGGACTGGGAGAGCACATTTCAGCAGGGAACCCTGACGCAGGTGCATTATCCCGAAGCTGCCGCATTGTCTGATGATGTGGTACTCGTTCGATTTTACGCTGAGGGAATGATCAGCAGTGGCGGCAAAGCCTCTCCCTATAGAACGCGGGTAACCATGACTTGGGTGAAAGAGAAGGGCGGTTGGGTCGTAAAGAGTAGCCATTATTCCTCAGCAGCCTATGGTGGTGTTCATAAAACTCAGGCACGTGACTTTGAGGACTAAATAACAGGGTTACTGCTTGATTTAAAAACTCCCGTATCCATGGATAGGGGAGTTTTTTTTGTCTCAGGAAGCAGTCAATGTCTTTTGTTGGATTGCTTTGGATCCCAATCTGGAGGGCCAAATACATAGCCTAGAATCTCATAAGCTGATCGGGCCTGACTGATATCCCGAGCCATTTGGATCCAGTTATGAAAGGTAATCCTAATTGGATTGTTGGTGCCTATATTGTTCACCAGCCCGTAAACCACAGGCTCCTCCTCTTTGGCATAGGTGCCAAACAGACGATCCCAGATGATCAGCAGGTTGCCATAATTTTTGTCGATATATTGCGGGTTGGTACCATGGTGCACGCGATGGGTGGATGGGGTGTTGAGTACCATATCCAACCAGCCTAATTTTCCAATCCACTGGGTGTGACCGAATACGCCCCAGAGTCTTGAGCCCACAGCGCAGACAGCAGTGATACTGGGATCAAAGCCTAAAATAGGCATCAGTGCAAAAAACGGTACTTTGACTAATGGGCCAAACCAGGCTTGCCGGAAGGCTACGGAAAAATTCATCTCTGTGCTGGAATGGTGGTTCATATGCACAGCCCAAATAAACCGCACTCTGTGGCCCGCGCGGTGATACCAATAAAATATCAGGTCGATACAGAGCACAGTCACCAGCCAGACCGCCCACAAGGGCAGAATCTGATTTACCGTAGTCAGCCTGAATTGATAGAGATAAAAATAGAGGGCTAGAACAAACCCTTGAGCAAGCAGTGAAACCAGTATATTTCCCGCCAGCATCCCCACTGTACCGCCAGTATCGCTCCAAGTATAAAAGCGCAGGTTCTTGCGGGCAGAGTAAATCGCCTCAAGAAAAATAAGGCTTACAATAATAGGAATTCCTACGGTATAAATATCAGCTGAGGTCAATGCTGAGCTCCTAGAAACCTAGTCAAGGATGTTAACAAGTTCAGAGCTTATAAGTAATGCCTCTCGCAGGCAAGGTGTTGGTTTTAATCTCGCCTACCAGTTTATTAGCATTAGAAATAGGGTATATACTTTCAGCCCCCAGCTGATTACTCCGGGATTTTTTAGTACTTTGTTTCATATAGCACTTCATTTTATCGTACCAGCAATCTTGGTGAGCCTGTTTTACCGGAATGGTTGGAAAATTGCCTATCTGGTCTTAATTGGGACCATGCTGGTGGATATTGACCATCTGTTGGCAGACCCTATCTATGACGCTAATCGCTGCAGTATCGGTTTTCATCCATTGCATCAGTATGGAATGATTGTGCTGTATGTACTGCTATCTGCTGTCCCGAAAACAAGGCTTATTGGTCTGGGTTTGCTTATTCATATGGCATTGGATGCGCTGGACTGTCTCTATTAGGAAAACATGTAGCTAAAATTTCATTATGGCCTCTTCTTTACTCGAAATAGACTTCAATGCTAGCCTGAGACGAAAAAGGAGATATGAAAATGCAAAATATTACTGTTTTTAAAGATGAAGCCGAAGCTTACAAGCAAATTGAAGAGGCAGGTTATTTCGTTTTTCAGGCGGATTATCCAGCGGTTGAGAATGACTTCCACTGGCATGATTTTGATTCTCTTATTTATATTACTGCCGGTGAATTGACAGTGACCGAGCAGGCAACGGGTGACACTGCAATCTGTGGTCCCGGCTCTAAGATAATTGGTTCAGCTGGCGTAGTGCACCGGGAGAAAAGTGATGGCTATAGCGCTATTCTTGGTCTATCTGTTGATCCTAGGTCGTTGACGCAACCGGTGGAAAAGCCTCCGATTGAGGCCGGTTAAAACAAGCCTTACATCAACCCTACAAGAGGTTGCGGACGATCACCACGGAAGACAAACCAATCCAGAGTGTGTTGAAGGCAACCATAGTGGGTAATAATTTCCGTTCAGACACCCAGATTAGTAGGGCGGAAGTGAATAATGTGATCAGATGTAATTGCCAGATTTCTTTTTGCCAAATTAGTCCGGGCAGGATAACCGCTGCTTTAGCAATCCAGGAGCCAGCCTCCACAATATTGTAGTTGACCCAGTAACCCTCCTGAAACCACATGCGATAGCTGTTGGCAATATTGGCAAAGCCAATTCTGGAATAGACAAATGTGGTGATGGTCAAAAAGGTTATAGCAGAGACAACAATGTCCAAAACATCCTCCAATAATCAGGTTTTTTAACTACTGCAAAAGGGTACGGTGCTCGCGGCGGGCAGGATTACCCAGCTAATCTATTTTCTAGCAAGCTATGTCTGATATTCAATAAATATACGTATGTGTATAGTTTGTGTAGAATCAAGTTCCCTGGTCATTTAGATCATGACGACAATGCTGAGGGCATGGCATGAAATCCTTAACGAATAGTTTGCGTTCAAAAGCTCATTTCCCGGCAATCAAGGTAAAGCTGATATTAATATGCGCCATGGCTTGCGCAATTTCCGGATGCAGCAATATGAATAAGCAGGCCTGGTTATATGCACATATAGCAGATCAAGCTGAAATTCTAGATAACAGCCAGCTACTTACTAGATTCTGACAATGATGGGCTAGGAGATAGCAGTGATCCGGATGTTGATGGTGATGGGGTGTTAAATAATAATGACCTGTTCCCATATCGTGCGGAATATTCTGCGGATTCCGATGGTGACGGCATGCCCGATGCTTGGGAGCTTCGTTACAACCTAAATCCAAATGATCCTAGCGATTCAGCCATGGACGAAGATGAGGATGGCGCCACCAATCTGAATGAATTTCTTGCCGGCACGCCGCCTTTTGGGTCCTTAGATGTGGATGGCAATGGTCGATATGATGCGTTAACGGACGGCTTATTACTGCTGAGAGGCACGTTTGGGTTAACCGATTCGGCGCTAATTTCTGGCGTGGTGGCGTCTGATGCGCTGTTTAGCACCTCAGGGGAAATTCAGTCTCAAATAGCCCTGCTAGGTGATCTCGCGGATATCGATGGCAATGGTCAAGTTGATGCCCTTACAGACGGGTTGCTAATCCTGCGCTACTTGTTTGGCTTGAAAGGCGACACCCTGATTGCTGGGGTAGTGGCGGCTAATGGCACAAAAATATCTGCACAAGATATTGAAGCTCATTTACAGAGCTTAATGCCTTAGCCTCTATCAGAAAATGGTGGGCCCAGTAGGACTTGAACCTACGACCAATCGATTATGAGTCGACTGCTCTAACCAACTGAGCTATGGGCCCTTAATTTGTTATTTGCCGTCTTAGGGTAGCTGTTTATCGTCAGCACAAATCCCCTGTTAAGCATAGTGAGGAATAGCTGAACTTTCATCACTATGCTCTTCAAGATAACAGCGGAGTCTACTCGTCAATAAAGCTACGCAAATGATCAGAGCGGGTGGGGTGACGCAACTTGCGCAGCGCCTTGGCTTCGATCTGACGAATGCGCTCGCGGGTAACATCGAACTGCTTACCCACTTCTTCCAATGTGTGATCTGTGTTCATATCGATACCAAAACGCATGCGCAGCACCTTGGCTTCCCGTGCGGTCAGGCTGCCCAGAACACCTCGAGTTGATTCTGTGAGGTTGTGCTTTGTGGCCTCGTCTACAGGCAGAGCAATAGTGGTATCTTCAATCAGATCGCCAATGCTGGCATCTTCATCTTCACCAATGGGCGTCTCCATAGAGATGGGCTCTTTGGCAATTTTAAGAACTTTGCGAATCTTATCTTCCGGCATTTCCATGCGTTCGGCCAGCTCTTCAGGGCTGGGTTCACGGCCCATTTCCTGAAGCATTTGGCGAGAGATACGATTGAGTTTGTTGATGGTCTCAATCATATGAACGGGAATGCGAATGGTGCGTGCCTGGTCTGCAATGGAGCGGGTAATCGCCTGGCGAATCCACCAGGTGGCGTAGGTCGAGAACTTGTAACCGCGACGATATTCAAACTTGTCTACCGCTTTCATCAGGCCGATATTGCCTTCCTGGATTAGATCCAAGAACTGCAGGCCACGGTTGGTGTACTTCTTGGCAATAGAGATAACCAGACGCAGGTTAGCTTCAACCATCTCTTTCTTGGCTCGACGGGCCATAGCTTCGCCGATTGTGAGGCGGCGGTTAATATCTTTGATCGCCAGAATAGTCAGGCCGCTCGCGGTTTCAACCTGAGCCAGTTTGCGCTGGGCGCGAACAATTTCGACTTCCTGGTTGATAATGCCCTGTGACCAATCAGCTTTCGCTTTGATCAGCTTACCAGTCCATTTTAAATCGGTCTCGTTGCCGGGGAACGCCTTGATAAACTCTTTGCGAGGCATTTTGCCGTAGCGAATGCAGAGCTTCATGATATTGCGCTCTTCGGCACGAATTCTTTCAACAGACTGGCGAACCATAGCGATCAAGGGATCGAACTGACGAGGCGTCAGTTTGAGATACTTGAAAAGTTCGGCCAGATCTTGCAGATTTTTGATTGAGGCATTGCCGGTACGACCATAACGAGCAATTGAGCTGTCGGTCTTTTTGAGCTGGGCACGGATATCTTCAAAACGCTTGAGCGCCTCTTCTGGGTCCAGGCCGCCTTCGTGCTCTTCCTCTTCTTCTTCGTCTTCTTCAACTGCGCCACCATTGGCCAATCTCTCAGCTTCGGCAGCTTCCGCAGCCTGTTGCTGGGCCAGTGCCGATGGCACATGTTCCATCGGATTTAGATAGCCGCTAATGATATCGGTAAGCTTGCGCTCGCCCGCCTGCACCTTGTCCCATTCGGCGATCACCGCCGCAACAGCAGAAGGCCAGTCGGAGATTGCCGACATAAGCTCCCGGGTTCCCTCTTCAATGCGTTTGGCAATTTCGATTTCGCCTTCTCGGGTCAGCAGTTCAACCGAGCCCATTTCACGCATGTACATGCGGACTGGGTCAGTGGTGCGGTGCTGTTCCGATTCCACAGAGGCTAGCGCGGCGGCGGCTTCTGCAGCAGCTACTTCATCTGGTGTGTTATCGCCGGACATCATCAACAGGGTTTCAGCATCTGGTGCCGTTTCAAAAACGGTGATGCCCATGTCGTTGATCATTTGAATAATATCTTCGACCTGTTCCGGGTCGGCAATATCTTCGGGGAGGTGGTCATTTACCTCGGCGTAGGTGAGATATCCTTGCTCTCTGCCTTTGGCGATAAGATCCTTAATGCCAGATTGTTGCTGTTGAAGGTTTTCGCTCATAGGTAATATTTTCTATTGTGTGAGGCCAAAAAAATAGCGCGCAATTATATCTAATAATTATTACGTTGTCGCAGACAATTTGGCTTTATTAGGCATATTTTTACTGCCTTTTCGCTTACTTAGTCTAGACCACAAGTCTTTGTTTTATCTTGTTTTTTAACGCGCTAGCACTGGGGTTGTTGCCCAGTTGTAGATGAATTTTGTGCAATTGCTTTATCTCCCGCTCATTGAGTGTTGTCTGCTCAAGTAAAACGGCGGCTTTGTCGGCCACAGGCAGGGCATCAAACAGACTGCTATTAACATGGGCCAGTGCGTCGCAGAACTCCAGATGGTCGTCTCGTCCCATGCCCTTGGGTGGGTGATAGAGTTCGCTGGCGGCCAGGGCCTGCAGGGTTTTGGTTTCTTGCTGGTTGCCGTGGGTACCGAGCCAGTAGGCAAAAATATGGGAGGGTTTATAGTTGGGGTTGTCTCTGACCACCTTGAGAACACGCAAAAAAAGCTTTATATCGTCATCATCGGCGCTGGCAAGTAGCGCTGTATCCTCAACATGCTCAGATAGCCTGGGATGATTTAGTAGCAGGGCGGTAAGGAATTTTACCGGTGATAGGCGGATTTTGCTGCTTTTTATGCTCTCAAGATCTGGGAACGGCTCGTATTCCATACCGGCATGGAGGCCCTGAGGCTGCTCGATGCTGCCGGGATCCCCCTGGTAGTTCTGGTCCGGCGGACTTTGCTGATTTGCCACAGTCTGATTTTGTTGGGGTATGGGGGCTCGCTCGGGCGGTTTGTGGCTGGCCACATAGTCGCGCAGATTGTCTGCGGAGATACCGGTGCGGCGAGACAGTTCTTCGAGCATCAGCTGTCGAAACACACCCTGGGGAATGCGGTTGATCTGAGGGGCGCAAACTTTGCTCAGTCGCGCTTTGCCGTCGGCAGTGCTGGTGTCTATGCCTTCGCTGAGCTGTTCAAACAAAAACTCTGACAGAGGCTGAGCGTTGTCTACCTGCTTCTGAAAGTCTGCGGTGCCCAGTTTGCGCACCATACTATCCGGATCTTCGCCATCAGGTAGAAACAGAAATTTGGCCGACACCCCGTCGCGCATTTCTGGCAGGGCAATCTCCAGAGATCTCGCCGCTGCTCGCACGCCGGCTTTGTCGCCATCAAAACAAAATACTAGCTCTGAGGTGTAGCGGAACAATTTTTGTAGATGGTTTTCGGTAAGAGCGGTGCCCAATGTGGCTACAGCGTTATGTATTCCGTATTGGGCCAGAGCAATCACGTCCATATAGCCCTCCACCATAATCAGGCAGGGAATTTCTTTGAGTGCCTGACGGGCTTCGTAGAGCCCGTATAGCTCTCGGCCTTTGTGAAATACTGGTGTCTCTGGTGAATTCAGATATTTCGGCGTGCTGTCATCGAGTACCCGTCCGCCAAAGCCGATTGTGCGCCCGCGCTGATCGCGAATGGGGAACATGATGCGGTGTCGAAAGCGGTCGTATTGTTTTTTCTCTTCGGGTTTCACAATCAGCATGCCGGACTCTTCCAGCAGCTTTGCTTTTTCTGGTTCAGTGCCGGCGGCTTTCAGCAGGTTATCCCAGCCGGGGGGAGCATAGCCGACACCAAATTGAGCGGCGATCTGGCCGCTAAGGCCTCGGCCTTTCAGGTAATCGACCGCTGTGGCTGCGGCTTGATAGCTGCGCAATTGCTGGCGGAAATAGCGGTCAGACTCGCTGAGTATGGAGTACAGATTATCTTTTTGTTTGGTGACGGCGCGGTCTGGGGCCGCCTCTCTGGGGATCTCCAGGCCAGCATTTTTGGCCAGCATTTCCACGGCGGGCAAAAAATCAACTCGGTCAAACTCCATCACAAAGCCTAGGGCATTGCCGCCCGTGCCACAGCCGAAGCAGTAGTAAAATTGCTTATCCTGAGCAACGGTAAACGAGGGGCTTTTCTCTTCGTGGAACGGACAGCAGGCTTTGTAGTTCTTGCCTGCTTTTTTGAGTTGTACACGGCTGTTGACTACGTCGACTATATCGACGCGGTCGAGCAGATCATCAATAAATGTCTGTGGAATTAATCCGGCCATGGGCACTGCGGGCTTCAGAAAATTGATCGCACAGTGTAACGCCTTCCCAAGGCAAATTTAAACAGGGATTTTGCACTGTATGGGCTTTAGGCTGTCAGAGCAGCCTTTACCAGTCCACTGACAGCACCGGCATCAGCGCGGCCTTGAATCTGCGGTTTGATAATGCCCATCACCTTGCCCATATCAGCCATTGAGCTGGCCCCAGTTTGGGCAATTGCAGCTTCAACCATCGCAGTGATTTCTTCGTCGCTTAGTGCAGCGGGCAGGAAATCCTGAATAACCGCAATTTCAGCAATCTCAATTTCGGCGAGTTCAGGCCGGCCGGCAGTTTCGTATTGACTGATTGAGTCGCGACGCTGTTTCACCATTTTGTCTAAAACAGCCAGTACTCGGGCATCGTCAATTTCAATGCGCTCATCGACCTCAATACGTTTGAATTCCGCCTGCATCAAACGAATGGCACCGAGGCGGGCTTTGTCTTTGGCGCGCATAGCATCTTTCATTGCGCTGTGGATATCTTGTTTTATCGACATGGCGGTTCTCCGGCTTGCTTTGTCAGGTTGGTTTTGTGAATTCCAGAAACACAAAAAGCGCCGACAGGGCGCTCTTTGCTATGACTCTTGTGCATTAACTCTAGGGTCAGAGTTAGCTTAGTAGAGTCGAGTAAACTTGCGTGATTCGCGAGATACTTTTTTCTGGTTGCGCTTTACCGCGGCAGCAGCTTTACGCTTGCGTTCCCAAGTGGGCTTCTCGTAGAACTCACAGCTGCGAACTTTGGCCAGAATACCGGCTTTTTCGCAAGAACGTTTAAAGCGACGTAGTGCTACGTCAAAGGGCTCGTTTTCTTTAATTCGAACGCTTGGCATAAATGCATAATCCTGTAGTGAAAAACAATTGACGCTACAGCCTGTCTGTAGTCGACTCTTCAAGGGCGCGTAGTCTATACACTTAGGGTGATTGATGCAAAGTTTTTTGTGCCCTTTTTGGCTATTGTGAAGACAGGCCAAAGTACAGGTTCACACTGAGGGTCAGAGGGTTTAAAGTTGCACCCCTAAACCCCTGCTAAGGTCGACTGAAAATGCTTGTTTTGGGCATTGAAACATCCTGCGATGAAACTGGGCTGGCTGTCTACGACAGTGAGCGAGGTCTGCTCTCGCATACTCTCTACTCCCAGGTAAAACTCCATGCGGAGTACGGCGGAGTCGTACCAGAGCTGGCCTCCCGGGACCATGTGCGCAAAATTATCCCACTGCTGAACAAGGTATTGGCCGAGGCCAATGTAGGTAAAACCGATATAGATGGCATTGCGTACACCTCTGGCCCCGGGCTGATGGGTGCCTTAATGGTGGGTGGGGCCACAGCCACGGCGATGGGCTTTGCCCTAAATATTCCGGTGATCGGTGTTCACCATATGGAGGGACATCTATTGGCGCCCATGCTAGAGGCCAGTCCACCCCAGTTTCCCTTTGTGGCATTGCTGGTGTCTGGTGGCCATACTCAATTGGTGTCAGTGCAGAATATCGGTGAGTATGAGGTGCTGGGTGAGTCCTTGGACGATGCCGCCGGTGAAGCCTTTGATAAGACAGCCAAAATGCTTGATCTGGACTATCCAGGTGGGCCCAGATTGGCGGCTTTGGCAGATAAAGGCCGGGCGGATCGTTTTGATTTCCCCCGCCCCATGACTGATCGCCCCGGGCTAGATTTTAGTTTTTCTGGGCTCAAGACATTTACTCGCAACCTTATCGAAAAGCACCGCGGTGATGATATGTTACCCAGCGACATAGATACGGTCGATCTTTGTGCTGGGTTCCAGGAAGCAGTGGTGGATACATTAGTGATCAAATGTCGCCGGGCGCTTCGGCAAACCGGGATGAAAACGCTGGTTATTGCCGGAGGCGTTTCGGCCAATACCAGATTGCGACACAGTCTCGAGGTCGCCCTTGCGAAAGAGGGTGCCGAGGTTTTTTATGCACGTCATGAATTTTGCACCGATAATGGCGCCATGATTGCCTATGCTGGCTGTCAGCGTCTTCTAGCCGGGCAGGTCAATGACCTCGCCATATTGGCAACGCCGCGCTGGCCTCTGGACCAGCTCGACAGTTTAGACTCCAGAGCTTAAGGATAACTATGGATATTGTTTACATAAGAGACCTGCGCATTGAAACCATTATTGGTATCTACGACTGGGAGCGAGAGGTCAAACAGACCATTAGCCTGGATCTAGAGATGGCCCATGATATTCGCAAGGCTGCAGAGACTGATGATATTGAGCATGCACTCAACTATAAGTCTATTGCTAAGCGCCTAATCGCCTTTATTGAAGCCAGCGAGTTCTTGTTGGTGGAGCGCATGGCCGAGGAGATCGCTCGTATTGTCCGAGAAGAATTTTCAGTGCCCTGGTTAAAGCTGCGGGTCAGCAAGCCCGGTGCACTGAGGTACTCCCAAGATGTAGGCATTATTATTGAGCGTGGAGAGCGGCAGTAATGGCGTTGGTCTATCTCAGCCTGGGCAGCAATATTCAGCGCAATCTGCATATCAGTGCAGCACTGGATTCGCTGGCTGAGAATTTTGGTGAGTTGGTTATCTCGTCAGTCTATGAAAGTGAGTCTGTTGGGTTTGAGGGAGACAGTTTCTATAACCTAGTGGTGGGTATTGAGTCCGATATGCCGGCGGGCCATATCTCTCGGGTACTCAAGCAGATCGAAGACAAGAATGGCCGTGATCGCAATGCGCCTCGATTTGGGCCTCGAAGTTTGGATATTGATATTCTCACGGTTGGGGATATTGCGGGCGAGATTGATGGCATCGCATTACCACGGGACGAGGTGCTTAAAAATGCCTTTGTACTCTGGCCGCTGGCTGAGGTTGCGCCAGCAGCCATTCATCCTGTTACTGGTCTGAGCTACGGTCAGCACTGGCAGGATTACCATAAAGAAAAACAGAAACTATGGCCTGTGCCTTTTGATTGGCGCGGCATAGAACTGCCCAAACGCTAATTCTTCCTATTCTGCCTACATCAGCCTACAGGCTATTCGAACTGCCACCATCAACGGCGATAGTTTGGCCGGTCATATAGGTGGCTCCAACCGCCAAAAAGTATGCGGTTTGAGCGATATCTGATTCAGTTCCCAGTCGCCCCATGGGTACCTTACTTAAAACAGAATTCTGTTTATCTGTATCGTCTTCTTCGTGCTCTGGCCATAGTATGGCGCCGGGCGCCACGCTATTGACGCGCACCTTGGGGCCCAGATCTTTGGCCATGGATTTTGTCATGGCAATGTTGCCGGCTTTGGCAATGGTATAGATCGGGTGATTACTAAGGGCCTGGCGGGCATGCATGTCAGAGATATTGACAATTGATCCGCAACTCTGGGTCAGCATAGGTGCCAGTTTTTGTGACAGAAAAAATGGTCCCTTCAGGTTGCTATTGATCAGGTCATTCCATTGTTGGTCATCGCAGTTTTCCAGCGGAGTGGGGTAGAAGCTGGAGGCATTGTTGATCAACACATCCAATCGCCCGAGGCTGGTGACCAAGTTGACAATTTTGTCCAGTCCAGCCATATCGTTAAGGTCGCTCTGTACTAAAAGGCAGCTGTTTTCACGCTCGACATTAAGTTGTTCGCAGAGTTTGTCCGCGGCGGCGGCAGACTTGTTGTAATGGATAACTACATTGTAGCCAGCCTGGTGAAATAGATGCGCAGTCACTGCGCCAATGCGTCGTGCAGCTCCGGTAATTAATACCACCTGTTGGGTTTGTTTGTTCATAGTCAGGCCTAGGTGTTGGGGTAGTTTTGTTTGAGTTCGCTCAGTGCGCCTATCTGGCGCTGGCTCAGTTGTTGGCCGATCTCGGCACCGCTAATGCCGGTGGCGACTAGGTCGGAAATATCAGTTTGCACTGCGACCTCGCGGGCCCGACGTAAATAGTCAGAGGAGGGGTAGTCACGGTCTTCAAAGCCAGTTCGCCCCCTAGCATCGGCCTCGCAACAAAGTAGAAACTCGTTTAGCCGGTCCTCGGACTTTAGCGCCCCCAGCCCTTTAAGCAGTTTTAAGATGGTCTCAGGTCGCAGCTCAAAGGCCTTGTGGCACAGTAGGTGGAACTCAGTGACTACCATGGCTAGCTGGCGATACTCATTGGGCACCTTAAAGCGATCACAGACATCTTTGACCAGCGGCAACCCCCGGGCCTCATGCCCCTTATGGCTTGGCAGCACATCATCCGGAGTAATACCCTTGCCCAGATCGTGCACCAGCACCGAGAAGCGAATTTTGCTGCTGTTAGAGAGTTTTACCGCCTGTTGCAATGACATTAACGTGTGAATGCCTGTGTCCACTTCTGGGTGGTAGTCGGCCCGTTGAGGGATGCCGAAAAGCTTTTCAACCTCAGGCAGCAGTATTTGCAGTGCGCCACAATCGCGCAATACTTGAATGTAAATATCTGGCGACCGCTCGCACAGGGCTCGGTCGGTCTCTTTCCAGACTCGTTCAGCGACCAGATGTTTCAGTTCACCGCTGGCCACAAGCTCAGTCATCAAGGTCATGGTTTCATCGGCAACAGTAAAACCCAAATGATGGTAGCGGGCTGCAAATCGGGCCACGCGCAGCACGCGCAAGGGATCTTCGACGAAGGCGTCGGAAATATGACGCAGCACTTTGGCGCGCAGGTCCCGTTGACCGCCATAGGGGTCGACTAGGGTGCCATCGCTATCCTGAGCCATGGCGTTGATGGTCAGGTCTCGACGAATCAGATCTTCTTCCAGCGTAATATCCGGTGCGGTATAAAAACTAAACCCCTGATAACCATGGCCTGATTTTCGCTCGGTGCGAGCCAGTGCATATTCTTCGCCGGTTTTGGGGTTGATGAATACGGGAAAATCCTGACCCACCGGCGAATATCCCAGGTCAATCATCTGTTCTGGAGAGCCGCCCACAACCACCCAATCATTTTCTGTGCTGGGATAGCCGAGCAATTGGTCGCGAACAGCGCCGCCGACTAGGTAGGTTTTCATAGAGTATCCAAAGATTTTAGCCATTGTAGGGCGGGGTGGATATTAGCTCAACTGGCGATTTGTATTATGGTTGGTAATCTGTCTAGTTGCTGTGGCGGCGAGCCGAGCTAAAGGAGGAGGTAATCGACAATTAGTCCACAGGGCTAGAGTATTGTGGGCCAGCGATGTCAGTCGTGGCAGGTTGATGATCTCTATTTCTTTACGGTCACAAACAATCAGATCAAAACTCTGAAACCGGCTAAACACGCGACTGACAGTTTCCACTGTTAGCCCCAGGTAGTTGCCAATATCTGCTCGAGACATAGTCAGGCGAAATCTGGTGGGACTGAGCTGCTGTTTTTTCAGGCGCTTTGACAGACTCAGCAGGAGACTGGCGACGCGCTCTTCTGCGGAGTTTTTGCCGAGCAATGTTATCAGGGCCTGATCAGTGCTGATCTCTTTGGACATAAGGCGCAGAAAATGATGCTGGAGTACAGGTATGCTGCTGCTCAATTGTTCGAAGCGGGCAAAAGGAATCTGGCACAGGGCTGAAGTTTCCAGGCTGATGGCGTAGTTATAATGTTTGTTTTCGGCTATGCCGTCCCAGCCAAATATCTCGCCGGGCAAGTAGAACCCAGTGACTTGCTCGGTGCCATCATCGCTGACGCAATAGGATTTTACGGCGCCACTACGCACGGCATACACGGCAGTAAACTGCTCGCCCGCGCTAAAGATTATATGGTTTTTATGCAGTGGTTTGCCGCGCTCAATCACCTGGTCCAGCTGGTCTAGGTCTTTTGATTCAAGCGCCAAGG
>ERZ1039804.623-NODE-623-length-22494-cov-176.129106_pt1 | contig 22494 bp, 39 predicted proteins | sample MGYA00383089_ERZ1039804 | MGnify/ENA primary metagenome ERZ1039804 (study PRJEB29581, sample SAMEA5548359) | metagenome | biome: marine; feature: coastal; material: water | depth 1 m | study: Short-term variability in the microbial, nano- and picoplankton...
ATCTTGAATTCAATTCAAAGAATATAGAGGAAAGAGCAGCTAATGAGAGGAAATTGTTTGATGCTCAAACATCTTTAAAAGAAGAAGAACTTGCTAATGAAGTGGATTATATAGAGAAAAAAGCTGCTATTCAAATGCAATATGTCGGTTTTACCGAACAAGTCGGTTCTTTAATAGGTAAACTTGCAGGAGACAATGAAACAATGCAAGAAGCTGCTTTATTGATCGAAAAAGGAGCAGCCACAGCAAAGGTTGTTATTGAAACTCAAAAAGCCAATCAAATTGCATTAGCTACAATAACATCATACGCAGGTACGCCTTTGGCTTCAGCAACACCATTTATTAAGGCTCAAATGGTTAGAAACAAAATTGGTGCAGGTTTAGCTATTGCTAATATTTGGGCAACAAGCACAAAGAGTAAGTCGGCAGCAGGTGGTGGAGGCGCAGGAGGTGGCACAGGAGCAGGAGGCTCTGTTATTCAAGCACCCGACTTTAATGTAGTGGGAGCTTCTGCTGAATCTCAACTCGCTCAAACTGTATCATCGGCACAAGCTGCACCTGTAAAGGCTTTTGTAGTTAGTAAAGATATATCAACGCAACAAGAACTTGATAGAAACACAACAAATATAGCATCATTTGGTTAATTTAATAGATATGAGAATAGTAGAATTACTTATTGACGAAGATGAAATGTTTTCAGGTATTGAGGCAATATCAATAGTGGATAGTCCTGCAATAGAAGAAAACTTCATCGCACTTTCGGAGCAGAAAAAGATAGAGCTTGCTGAGGTTGACAAAGAGAAAAAGATACTTATGGGCGCAGCACTTATACCCAATAAGAATATCTATCGAACAGATGGGGAGGATGAATATTACATATACTTCTCAGACGATACGGTTAGAAAGGCATCTGAGTTGTTTCTTATGAGAGGCAATCAAAACAAATCAACATTAGAGCATCAAGCTGAATTACATGGGTTGACTGTTGTAGAGTCTTGGATAATAGAAGATGAAGTACACGACAAGTCAAGAAAATATGGTTTAGATATGCCTGTTGGAACTTGGATGGTTTCTATGAAGGTTAATAACGATGATGTTTGGAATAACTATGTAAAAACAGGCAAGGTAAAAGGTTTCTCTATTGAGGGTTATTTTACGGATAAAATAAGTATGTCTAAAATACAAGGCTTGGAAGAAGAAGCTGAGGCAACAGAGATATTGTTAGAAATTGCCAACACTATATTAGGAGATAAATATGATTTAGAAACATACGGAGATTACGGAAAAGGAGTCAGGAACAACGCTAAAAGAGGGATTGAACTAAACAAAAAAGTAAACAATAAATGTGCAACAAGTGTAGGAAAAGTTCGTGCGCAACAACTTGCAAGAGGAGAAAAACTATCGGTAGCAACGATAAAAAGGATGTACAGTTACCTATCAAGAGCAGAGACGTATTACGATCCTAACGACACGAAGGCTTGTGGCACAATTTCATACCTACTTTGGGGAGGTAAATCTGCATTGTCTTGGAGTAGAAATAAATTACGAGAACTCGGGGAGATAGATTTAGCTGAAGTAGATTCAGATGGAAACGTAGTTAAGTCTCCTAAAGCGCCTAAATCAGATACACCTAACAAGAGCCCTAAAGGTAAAGGTTCTGCAAAGGGAGATGCTTCAGGAAAGACAGGAGCAAAGGTGTCTGCTAAAGATAAGGAGACACTAAAGAAGAAGTCTGATGAATTCAATGAGAAGTATAAAGAAAAGTTAGGTTACGGAGTTACAGTTGGTATATTAGCATCTGTATTCCAAAGGGGTCTTGGTGCTTACAATACATCACATTCTCCTAATGTAAAGTCGGCTTCTCAATGGGCATTTGCAAGGGTAAATGCTTTCTTATACTTAGTTAAGAATGGCAAACCTCAAAACGCTAAATATACAACAGACTACGACTTATTACCAAAGAAACACCCGAAGGCTTCTAAACTATCAGAAGATGGTGGATGTGGATGCAAAGATACTTGTTTAGATGTAGAGTTAGGTTTATATGATAAAACGTATAGCGACTATCCCGAACAAGCTAAAAAGAATGCTGCAAAAGCACTAAAGTATAAAGAGGCAAACAATCCGAGATGTGGAACTCCACAGGCTTGGCAGTTTGCTCAACTACTTGTAGATGGCACAGCTATATCAAGATGTTTAATATCCGAAATGGCTTCCTATAATAGATTTGAAAAGAAGAAAGGTCAATCATATTCAGAAGGATGTGGAGGACTACTTTGGGATGCTTGGGGAGGAGAAGAAGGAATCCGTTGGGCAGAACAGAAATTAGATGAGATAAATAAATCTGAATCAAGAATACAAGATGAGGAATAGAGGTAAAACACCAAGCAACACATCTCCAAGAGGGGGTAAGAGAGCCTGTCTATGTTCCGATGGCACTTATTCGATTAAGTGTTGCGATGGTTCATTATGGGCGCAAGGAATAGGTAATGTAACAGGTAAACCCTCTTTCTTTTTAGCTCAAGAAGATGGCAATTTAATATTGCAGGAAGATAACTATAAAATAAAAACGTAATGGCGAATTTGAAGATTTCTGAATTAACATTAGCAACAAATCCAACAGGAGAAGAATTGTTGGTTGTAGTACAAGGCGATACTACAAAAAAAATAAAGATAAACCAAGTGTTAAACTACATAACACCAATTTCATTAACTGTGTCAGATGGCGAGACTGTTGATTTGGGAGACGAAGAATATGATGAAGTAGAAATGATTAGATTGCATTGGGATGGTGCAAATGGATCAATGACATTAAACTTGCCTGATGCCACTGTTAACACAAACAGGGTGCTTAGATTCATATCTAACGGAGGCTTTGCCACAGCAACAAGAGCGGAATTAACAGCAGTATCAGGTCAAACTATTGATGGTTCTACATCTTCATACACAATAAATAAGGAGTATGAAGGAATCCAACTGTGGAGTGATGGAGTAGAATGGTTTATCATTCAGAAAAAAGCATAGTCATTTGCCTAAAAATCTAACAGTAGAGAAAAATACTGTTATTATATTATATATTAATTAATTATAACCTTTTAATTTATGGAAAGTATTAAAGCAACATCTATCTTAAATGATATTATGCAGAAACTTTCTTTGATTGAGAAACCTGAAGTGAAGGCTGAAGAAGTAGAAGTATCTGCTGAAGAAGTTGTAGCTGTTGAGGAAACAATCCAAGAAGAAGTGCAATTATCAGAAGAAGTGAAAGATGAGGTTGTTGAAGAAACAACTGATCTTTCTGAAGAATTGGCTGAAGAACCTGAAGCGATTGAAGAAGTCGTTGAGGAGGAAGTCAAAGAAGAAGAACTTGATGAGGAAAAATACGTTGGTAGAGACGAATTTGAATCAAAGATTTCTGAATTGAAGGAAATGATTGAGGGATTGAAAATGGAAAAGGAAGAAGAAAAAGTCGAGATGTCTAAACAAATCGAAAAGCTATCTGCCGAACCTGCTGCAACTCCTATCAAGCATAATCCTGAAGAAACAAAATCCAATGCTCAAGGATATAAGTTTGGGCAAAACCAACCACAAACAACTCTTAACCGAGTAATGTCGAAATTAATCTAAATAAAATAATAAAAAATGGCTACTACAACTTCAATTACTACTACTTACGCAGGAGAATTTGCAGGAAAATACATTTCTGCTGCTCTTTTAAGCGGTGCTACCATTGAAAATGGAGGTATCGAAGTAAAACCAAACGTAAAGTTTAAAGAGGTAATCAAGAAAGTATCTACTAACGCAATCGTTAAAGATGGTACTTGTGATTTTACACCTACTTCAGAACTTACGTTGACAGAGAGAATTCTTCAACCTGAAGAATTTCAAGTAAACCTACAACTATGTAAAAAAGATTTCCGTTCAGATTGGGATGCTGTTCAAATGGGATATTCTGCATTCGATCAGTTACCTCCATCATTCGCTGACTTCTTACTTGCTCACGTTGCTGCAAAAGTTGCTCAAAAAACAGAGCAAAACATTTGGGGTGGTGTTGACGCCAACGAAGGAGAATTTGATGGATTCGCTACATTATTGACTGCTGATGCCGATGTTGTTGATGTAGTTGGAACTACTGTTGATGCTTCTAACGTAATCGCTGAATTAGGGAAAATCGTTGATGCTATTCCTTCTGCTCTTTACGGACAGGAAGATATGTACATCTATGTTTCTCAAAACATCGCTCGTGCTTATGTACGTGCTTTGGGTGGATTTGCTGCCGCAGGTCTTGGTGCTAACGGTACAAACAATCAAGGTACTCAATGGTGGAACAACGGATCACTATCTTTTGATGGTGTTAAATTGTTCGTTGCCAATGGACTTGCTGACGATACTGCTGTTGCTGCTGAAAAATCTAACCTTTACTTTGGAACAGGACTATTGTCCGATCACAATGAAGTAAAAGTTATCGACATGGGAGATATTGATGGAAGTCAAAATGTTCGTGTTGTAATGCGATTTACAGCAGGTGTACAGTACGGGATCGGTTCTGACATCGTTCTTTACTCATAATTATTGTCTAACATAAAGGGGTAGGTAGGTAGTGCCTGCTTACCCTTTTTACTAAAAAAAATATAAAACTATGGCTTGTGATTTATCATCAGGAAGATTAAAACCCTGTAAAGATGCGGTAGGTGGAATTAAGAAAATCCACTTCGTAGATTTCGGAGACTTGGGTACAGTTACTCTCGGGAGTGATGACGAGTTGACCGATGCGACAGGTACTTTTACATACTACACTTATGATGTAAAAGGGAACTCAAGTTTAGAGCAGAATATCACTTCCTCAACAGAGAACGGAACTACTTTCTTTGAGCAGGTATTGAATATTACGCTTCATAAACTAACTAAAGAAGATAACAAAGAATTGAAGGTAATGGCTTATGGCAGACCTCATGTATTTGTTGAGGACTTTAAAGGCAACGTAATGGTTGTAGGTCTTGACAACGGAGCAGAAGTAACAGGAGGAACTGCTGTTACAGGAACTGCGATGGGAGACTTAAATGGATATACACTTACTTTAACTGCAAGTGAAATCTATATGGCAAACTTTGTAGATGGTGCTACTTCTGCCGATCCGTTTGCAGGTCTTGCTTCTGCAACTGCATCAGCAGGTACACAACGTGATCCTGCATAATATATAATTGTAATTTCAATTCAATAGGGGGTGGCTTTTGCCATCCCTTTTTTGTTTGCCTAAAACAATAGACTTGATATTTATTACTTATATATGGTAATATTGAAAGAAACAACAGACTCTCAAACCTTTAAGATTGTACCTCGATTATACAACGTAGGTGTTTCTATTTTAAGAGTAAGAGACAATTCTACTAATACTACTTCGGAGTATGAATTTAATAGTGTTACTTCAGGTAATTATTCTGAACTATCAGGTGTAATATCACTAAAAAAAGGTAGATTTTATGATTTAGATGTATTTGATTCTGCTGATGGATGGGATTCAGATACTCAAAGTTGGGATAATGGTGGTAGTTGGACTGATGATGATGAATTGGCACTAATACCACTATACAAAGATAGAATATTCTGCACCAATCAAGTAGAATTAGTAAGATATACTGTTAATGAAAGCGAATATATCACACAAGACACTCACGATAACGATTACATTGTCTTGTAAAATATAAATTATGGCAAAAAAGAAGATATTAAACAAAAAGGTAGGTCAAGTCCACGTTGTTGGGCTATCATCTTACACAAGACCTGAAATAAAAGAGGTTCACAATAGAGATTGGATTTCTTATGGAGATGATAATAACTACTTTCAGTATCTAATAGACAGATACAATGGTTCTCCTACAAACAATGCTGCTATAAATGGTATTGCCGAAATGATATACGGAAAAGGATTAGATGCTGTTGAAAGCAAAGATAAAGTTAAAGAATACGAGGAGATGAAGTCTTTATTTGCCAAAAAGGTAATAAAAAAGATTTGCTACGATTATAAAATGATGGGGCAGGCTGCTTTACAAGTAATCTACTCAAAAGACAGAAAAAAAATAGCCCAAATAGCACATATACCTGTTGAAACTCTAAGAGCAGAGAAATGTGATGAAAACGGAGATATAACAGGTTATTATTATTCAAATGATTGGACAAAAACCAAAACAAACGATCAGTTGCTACGCATACCTGCTTTTGGACATAGTAAAGAGGCAATTGAAATACTATACATCAAGCCTTATAGAGCAGGGTTTCATTACTATTCTCCTGTTGACTATCAAGGTGGATTACAGTATTCGGAGCTTGAAGAAGAAATTGCGAACTATCATATCAACAATATTCAGAATGGATTAGCACCATCAATGTTGATTAACTTTAACAACGGAATACCAACAGAGGAGCAAAGAGACGAGATAGAGCGTTCTATCCAAGAGAAGTTCAGTGGTTCTTCTAACGCAGGTAAGTTTATATTGGCGTTTAATGATAGCAAAGAACTTTCGGCAACCATAGAGCCTGTTATATTGAGCGATGCTCATCAACAATACCAATTCCTTTCAGATGAAAGTATGAAGAAGGTAATGGTTTCCCACAGAATTGTATCTCCTATGTTGGTTGGTATAAAAGATAACTCAGGTCTTGGAAATAACGCAGAGGAATTAGAAACTGCTTCTATCCTTATGGATAACACAGTTATTAGACCTATGCAGTTAACTATATTAGACGAGTTAGAGAGATTATTAGATTACAACAACATTGATTTAGACATCTATTTTAAGACCTTACAGCCTCTTGAATTTACTGACTTGACTAATGCTATCACAGATGCCGAGATAGAGAAGGAAACAGGCGTTAAAAAGGATTCTGAAGATGATGTAACAGAAGTTATAGACGAACAAAAAGAAATAACTGAATAATGGCAACAGCACTATTTATAAAGAGAGCAGATTTAGTTAAGAACACAGCGTTGAGTGGAAATATCGACACAGATAAGTTCATTCAATTTATTAAATTGGCACAAGAGATTCATATACAAAACTACTTAGGTAGCAAGTTGTATGACAAGATAAGTTCAGATATTGTAGCAGGAACTCTTGCTGATCCTTACTTATCTTTGGTTAATGATTATGTGCAACCTATGCTTATACATTACGCTATGGTTGAGTACCTTCCATTTGCAGCATATACAATTGCAAACGGTGGTGTATTTAAGCATAGTTCTGAAAATAGTTTAAATGTAGATAAAGTTGAAATCGACTTCTTAATTCAAAAGGAAAGGGATTTTGCTGAATACTACACTCAGAGATTTGTAGATTATATGTCATTTAATGCTTCGGGCAGTTTTCCTGAGTATTATGACAATTCAAATGAGGAGATATATCCTGATAAAGACGTAATATTTAGTGGATGGGTTCTATAAAAAAGCAATACAAACCAAAAAACAAAAATATAACAAAACTAAAAAAATATCTAAATGATAGCTTGGGGACAAATAATAAACAAAATAGGATTCGGAAAGATATACGGAAGTAGTTGGGCAGGAGAATATCCTTTTATAAATATAGTAGGAGATGTAAACGACTTCGATAAAAGAGTATCTGATGATGGAGGAACAATAGAGGGGCATATTTGTCAAGTTAATAATATAAATAATACAGTATCACAATGAGTTTATACGATAAAGCAAGTTTAATACAGATACCAAGTGGATATAAAGCAGGTACATTATATTCAGTTATTCCTAATAGTGGAGCAGGAGATTTTACTCATACAAGAAGTGGGGTAGCAACAAGAGTAAACCCACAAGGACTGATTGAAGATGTAGCTTCTAATGTGCCACGTTTAGACTATCCTTTTATTGACGGAGTAGTAGAGGATTGCCCAAGTTTACTTTTAGAGCCTCAAAGGACTAATAGTACTACTTATAGTGAGGATTTTAATAGTTGGGGTGATGGAGGGGTTACAATAACTCCAAACGCAATTGTATCTCCTGACGGTACGCTTAATGCATCTAAATTAGTATCTACTACTAATAATTGGCGAAAATCATCTGTATTTTCAGGTTCAGCAGGCGTTACATACACTATTTCAATTTATGCAAAATTAGACACTTCTACAAGCACAACAACAACAAGATTGGAGGTTTATAACGGTTCGGGTTCAATGGCAGCCGCTTATAATTTATCAAATGAAACAATATCAAATGGCGGTTTTACAAGTGTATTTATAGAGCGTTTGCAAAATGATTGGTACAGAATAGGTGGTACATATACCGCAGGTGGTACAAACAACATTTTATATGTGTACCCAAGTGCAGGGTATGGAACAGCAGGAACGATGTATTTTTGGGGAGCGCAACAAGAAGCAGGAAGCTATCCAACAAGTTATATTCCAACAAGCGGAGGTTCTGTTACAAGGTTGGTTGATAGCTCACACTTATTGAGCCATTCATTATTTACAGACTATCCTTTTACGGTTTACGCAAAGGCTGAGGTAAAAGCAATACCTAACGATTTTTTCTCTCTTGTGGATAACACAAGCTCAGAAAAATACTTACTTTTTCAATTAAGCAGTGCTACACAAATCTCAGTTCATAGAAGAAATTCAATCACAAATGATTCTGATTATTACGATTTTTCTTATTCTATTGGCGATACATTAAAAGTAGCAATATCTTATATAAGCGCAACATCATATAAATTATATATCAATGGAACTCAAATTGGAAATGTCACAAGTGGCTCATCGCTTCCATTTGCTTATCCCGATATAATTTTAGGTCAACAAAGGGTTACTTCAGATACAGGAAGAAGAAACCCTATTAGTGAATTTTTGGTATTTAGCGAAGCATTATCCGATAGCGAATTACAAACATTAACAACTTTATAAAATGAAACTATTTAAAAAATACGAGTTTAACTCAAAGGAACAAGCAGAAGAAAAAATCAAGGATTTAGGTACTTCTTTTGACGAATTAACAGAACAAGAATACGCAGACCATAATCACGCTATTGTAAAGTTGGGATATTTGACAATCCAAGAGGGTGTATATGAAGCAGATGAGAAAGGAGAGCTTATCGAAGTTGAAGCTCCTGTACTTTCTGATAAATATTCGGTAGATGTTCTTTGGGATAATTTAGAGGAATCCCCTTACGGTTGGAAATCTTACGAAATTGAGGTTGAGGGTAATGGTTCGCATACGTTTTATGGATATAGCTTTTAACAATGGATTTAACAGACTTGAAAATTTACGGATTTAACTTTGGAGCGTTTGCAATTTCTTTAGCTGATATTGATGTAATATTGAAACTTACTTTGTTGGGTGTTTCTATTGGATACACGATTCAGAAATGGTATATACTTAATGACAAAGATAAGTAAACATATAAGTTACAAAGAAGCAACTCGCTCAATTACTGCATTAAGATTAGGAATTGATAATACGCCTTTTGAGTATGAACTTGGCAATATGAAAGCAGTTGCCGAAAACATATTTGAACCTTTGCGTTTATGGGTGGGCGGTGCAATTAAAGTTACTTCGTTTTTTAGGTCGGAAAAATTAAATCAAGCAATAGGAGGTTCTGTATTTTCGCAACATTGTCAAGGTAGAGCAATTGATATTGATGATGTTTATGGTTACAAAACAAATGCCGAAATGTTTAACTATATAAAAGACAACCTTGATTTTGATACTATCATTTGGGAGTTTGGAACAGATGACAATCCCGATTGGATTCACGTTTCGTATGTGAGTAATGAACGAAACAGAGGGCGAGTTTTAAAGGCTATCAAAGAAAATGGCAAAACTAAATATCTAAACTATGAATAAGATTATACAATGGCTTACAGGTGGCGTAATTAAAGAAGTTGGTTCTGTTATAGACAAACTTACTACAACCGATGAGGAACGCTTACAGGCTAAACAAAAAATACAAGAGATTTTAGAGAAAGCTGATAGTGATGCACAGGAACAAGTTACAAAGCGTTGGGAACTTGATATGAAGTCTGATAGTATATTAAGTAAAAACATTCGCCCTATGGTGCTTATATACCTTACTACGGTGTTTACTATACTTGCATTCTTTGACGGAAATATAGGTCAATTTAAAGTACAAGAACAATATATACCGATCATACAAAGTTTATTGATTACAGTTTACGGAGCATATTTTGTGGGTAGAACTTGGGAAAAAATTAAAAAGTAATGGCAAAGAAAAGTATATCTATTGCAATAATAGACAAACCAAAAAAGAAGCGTAAAGGCGTACATTCTAAAAACGCATCTAAAGGACAGGTTAAATATAAAAAGAAATATAGAGGTCAAGGGCGTTAACAACCTGTTGATAATTATGAATTCAATACCCCCTTTTATGAATTTAATAGGGGTATATTTGTCTAATCAATGTCTTTGTTTTGATTTTGTTTTTTATTCATTTGTACTCGAAGCACCTCCTTTATAGGGGGTGTTTCTTATTTATAAACATTATAAATAACAATAAATGTTAAATATCATTTGCAGGTGTCAACTTTGTCAGTTATATTTGCAGTATGAATTTACAAGAAAAATTGGTGGCTATTCAAGGGAGTTTGAAAGCACCTAAAAATCAAAGAAACAATTTCGGTAATTACAATTACAGAAGCTGTGAGGACATTCTTGAGGCACTAAAACCTCATTTAACGAAACATAAAGTTACATTAAGTTTATCGGACACTATACACGATAACACTATTCTTTATGTTGAATCTACCGCTACTGTGTCTTGTGGAGATGAGTCTATCTCTGTTACAGCACAAGCAGGTATTAACCCTGATAAAAAGGGTATGGATATAGCACAATCTTTTGGAGCATCATCATCGTATGCTCGTAAGTATGCTTTAAATGGATTGTTTTTGATTGACGATACCAAAGATGCCGACAGCACAAATAATCATGGTAAATCTCCTGTAAAGGCTGCAAAAGACGATAACAAGGCTTGGTTACAGAAAGATAGCGTTCAATTTAACAATGCAAAAAAAGCGATCAAGGAAAAAGGATTTACTGTTGCCGATATTCGTAAGAAATATAAAGTAAGTAAAGAAGTAGAATCATTATTAATCAATTAAATACAATTATTATGTCAGACAAGAAGTATGTAGGTAGAGGTAAACAAGTAGGAAACTATGACCTCGTTAATTTCAGCATCGCTGAATCAAAGGTAGCCGAGAGTTGGTACGAGTATAACGGAGAGCGTTATCTCAAAATGACTATTGGAAAGTTGAAGCAACCTGATAACTATGGCAAAACCCATAGCGTTTGGATTGATGAATACAAGCCACAAGAGAACGGAGCTGCTACGCCAAAGAAAGCAGTTGCAACAGAAGGCAGTAGTGATCTGCCATTTTAACAACAAAAGGGGGAGGTTAATCCCTCCCTCTTTAATTTTAAACGACATGAAACAGAAACAAAAAGCAAATTACGTTAATATAAATTTATCATTTATGAATAATAGTTTATCAATAAAGGAGGCAACTGTGCTTTCTTACATAGTATCTTTATCAGATAACAAAGGATATTGCTTTGCCTCTAATCTAAGTATATCCACAGCGTTGTCAATCAACGACAGAACACTTTACAGAATACTAAATAAACTTGAGGATAGTAATTATATAAACAGAGTTACAAAGAGTTTAGGTAATTTTGGAAAGGAACGTAGGATATATGTTGCTCCTGAATTGAGGAATCAACCTCTTATGTAACGTATGTATCACGTTATATACTTAAAATAATATACTATATAACGTAATATACTATATAACGTAATATATATTTATAAAAAATAGAATAAGTTTAATAAGTACAAAACAAAGTTATAAACAATGATTGTTAATGAATTCTTAAATCTCGGCATAGAAGTAAAGAACAATGGGGTGCAACAGAAAGTAAAATGTCCTCGTTGCTTTAATCTCGGCAAAGAGAATTGGAAAGATACTTGCCTATCAATAAATACCGAGAGTGGTGTTTACAATTGCCATAAGTGTGGTTGGAGTGGTAGCGTTAATAAAAAAACATTATACACAATGAAGAAAAATGATTATTCTTTGCCAAAGAAAGATAGATTAGGCAAACTTAATAAAGCAGGTCGCAAGTTCTTAAACGACAGAGGAATCACAGATGAGGTTATAGAGAACAACAAGATCGTTTCTACTAAAGATGGAAAGAGCATAGTGTTTCCTTACATGAAGAATGGAGACTTGACTAATTACAAAACAAGAGGTATTGATGGTAAGAAGTTTACTCAATCCAAAGGTAGTGAGCCAATTATATACAACTACGACAGAGTATTTAATCAAAAGTCAGTATTGATTTGTGAGGGCGAGATAGACAGCTTGTCTTGGGAAGTAGTTGGAATACCTTTCCATACGTCAGTTAACATGGGTGCGCCAAACGTAGGAGACAAGAACATCGATAAGAAGCTTGAATGTATCACTAATTGCTATGAGGTCTTTGATTCGGCACAAATAGTTTATATTGCCACAGATGAGGATGACAATGGTAGAAATCTACAAAGAGAGCTCGTAAGAAGGTTTGGAGCAGAGAAATGTAAATTAGTCGATTTAAAGCCATATAAAGATGCAAATGAGGTATTACTGCAAGAAGGAATAGAAAGTCTAAGAGAACGCCTTAAAAACGCCTCTATGCCAAAAGTAGAAGGTGTGTTTACAGTTGATGACATATCAGAGAGTATGTTAGATGGTTATCACAATGGGCAAGAGAGAGGAACTACGACTCATATACCACAAGTTGATTCAGCTTGGACTTGGAGAAATGGAGAGGTAAATATTTGGACAGGTTATCAGAACGAAGGGAAAAGTTTGTTTCTTAATCAATTATCAGTAATCAAGGCATTTACAGATGGTTGGAAGTTTGCAGTATTCAGCCCTGAGAATATGCCTATAAACGACTTTTACAATGATCTTATTGAGATGTATATTGGAAAGAGTGCCGATCCATACTATGAAAACAACTACATGAGCCTTAACGAGTATCAAGAAGCTATGGACTTTGTTAAGAAGCACTTTTTTGTAATATATCCAAAGAAAGATTTTACATTAGACACTATATTCCAAAAGGCAAAGTTCTTGATTAAGACAAAAGGAATACGAAGCCTTATAATTGATCCATACAATACTGTTCAACATAAAATGGCAAGAGGAGAAAGAGAGGATTTGTACATCAGTAGATTTATGAGCGAGTTGAAAAGATTTGCAGTAGATAGCAACATATCAATTCACTTGGTTGCTCATCAAGTTACCCCTCAGAAAGACGATAATGGAAGGTATTACAAGCCTGATGTAAACAGAATAAAGGGTGGAGGTACATTTGCCGATAAAGCTGATAACGTACTTTTTGTATGGAGACCAAACAGAGCTTTGGATTTCTCAGATAAAAGTGTTATATTTGGTTCACAAAAGATAAAGAAACAAAAATTAGTTGGATATCCTCAAGACATTAGCGGTATTCAATTTAACATTCCTGAACAAAGATATTACTTTAACAATACAACACCATTCACTAAAATTGATAGGATGAGGTTGGAAAATAAGTAATATGGAAATAAACATAGTTTTACCATTGTTTTTAGAGGAAGGCAAAACTCGAAAGAAGTGGCTTACTTTGAACAATTACAGGAATTGGCACTATCAAGTCTCTAACAATCTAAAGAGGAAGTTTAAGTTGGCAGTTCAAGAAAAGTTGGACTTTAAGTTCGAGGGTAAAATTATAATAGATTACAAGTATTACGCACCTGATAAGAGAAAACGTGATTTAATGAATGTCATTAGCGTAATAGACAAGTTCTTTCAGGATGCTATGGTTGAAAACGACTGTATTGAATCCGATGATGTAAGTATTGTTATAGAGGTTAACTCAAAGTACATGGGTATTGATAGACAAAACCCGAGATTAGAAGTAAAAATAACCAATTTAATATAACAATATGTATTTACAATTATTCCCAATTTATGGATTTATGTTAGGAGGAAACTATTGGAACAGCGATATGGCTGATTTCGATAACGAATCAGATGAAATCGAACACCTTTTTCAAGTTATGATAGGAGTTGTAGGAATCTCATTTCATTTATGGAAAGCAAGGTCTTAACAGTATTAGCGAGAAACCATAGTGATTGGTTGAATATGGCAAGATCGTTTAAAATAAGCGATGACGAAGCCAATGAGTTAGTACAAGAGATGTATTTGAGAGTCAGTTCTTACGTTAACGATGTGGAAAAGATAATGTATAATGAAACAGAGGTAAATACCTTCTATATATATGTTGCCTTACGAAACCTTCATTTATCTAATTTTCATAAAATGCAGAACAATAAGATGAGCAGAAGTACCTCTACTTTTTCAGAGTTCACAGATAATGAAATAGACAATATAGAGTTCGAGGATAAGTTTAATTCTATAACAGAAAGTAAAACTAAGTTTGATAAGCTAATCGATAAAATAGATAACTTAGTTGATGATTGGTATTGGTATGACAAAAAGCTATTCAACATATATTTTTATGATGATATGAGTATGAGGGAGTTATCTAAGGCTACTAAAATAAGTTTAAGTTCAATATTTAACACAATAAGTAATGCGAAAGAAAACATCAGGAAGTCAGCGAAAAAAGAGTACGAGGACTACAAAAAAAGTAAAGGAAGCCTCTAAAGGCTTAGGGGATTCGGTTGAGAAGGTATTTAAGGCAACAGGAATAGATAAAGTTGCTAAATGGGTTTTAGGAGAGGATTGTGGTTGTAGTGAACGTAAGGCTAAGCTAAATAAATTATTCCCATACGTTAAGCCTGAATGTTTGAATGAGGATGAGTATCAATACCTAAAGGAATATGTTGCAGCGAGAAGCCCTAAGATAAATCCTGAGACACAAAAGAGATTACTTATTATTTATAATAGAGTGTTCCATGATAAGAAAGAGCCTACTAATTGTAGCCCTTGCTTTATAAAAGGGGTTCATAATAAGTTGGTTAAGTTGTACGAAGAATATAAAGAGGATGAGTAGGTTTATATACAAAGTACCGATTGATGATGTTAAGTATCGTAAACTTAATAAAGACAAAAGCATAAACTCATATTTTGGAGTTAAGTATGTTGGTAAATGCGTTAAAATATTTAACGACTATTACTTGAGTACTGTGAAAATAACAAAGGAGGGTTGGGAGAAATACTACGGAGATAACTTTGGTTATCAGAAACTTGGCTATGTTATGGGTAAAATACAAGAGAAGTGTTATTCCTATGGGCTTAATGATGCCGAAATAAAGAAGTATATATTGCACCGTGTTATAGGGCAAACTTGGAACGGTATGATGAATGAGGAGATTGTCATATCTGAATTGAATAGGTCATTCCCTAAATGTACTTTCAATAAGACTACATTTGAGACAGATCACGAATATTGTATTGATTGGGAGATGTTCTACAAAGGCAATCTTTTATTGGGAATACAAGTAAAACCTATATCCTACAAGTATATGAGTACTCCTTATCAGTTAAGGGCAAAAGAAAACCATAAAATAAAGAATAAAATGTATTCATCACAATACGCACCATACGTTTATGCTTACTATAAAGATGGGGAGATAAAGGAAAAAGAAGAATTAATAAATAAGATAAACACAATTCTATACACTAAAACATAATATTATGCCAATTCCAAAACCAAAGAAGTACGAGGAAAATAAAGAGTTCATGCGTAGATGTATGAATAATGCTAAAATGATTCAAGAATATTCTGATAGAGACCAAAGATTTGCAGTATGCCAAACGTCTTGGACTCAGCAGTTTACGCCTAAAAAGTAATTTTTATTTGTTAATTACTTGTTTATATCGTTAATAGTTCTTATGTTTGTCTTTTAAATAATAGAGACAATGAAAAAAGCATTATTAACAGCATTTAAGATTCCCAAACTTGCAGTTGCACTTATGTTTTTCCTTGTATATTTTTACTTGGAAACAATACTACTTATGATCTACTATGTAGTACAAGCTCCGTTGAGATTCCTTCTCAATCATATAGAGAGATTAATCAGTAAAATTTTAAATAATACATAATGAAAAGAACAAAAGACGTTTACTTGCAGTATCAAGTTGAATCATTAGAGAGAAGAATGAATCTATTGAGGGATATGCAAATGGAGATTCTCGATGAGAGAGTTCCAAAAAGAGTTAAAGAGGTGTTAATAAATCAAATATTACAGGATGAAAGCGATAGATAAGTTAGATGATATGTATTGGGATATAGATAAGTTCACTAATTATGTTTGGAATAAGGACTCCGATCAAGAATTAAATAATGAAATGCACGATTTCATTGTATCGGTTGGAGATTCTATTGAGTTTGTATCGGATAGAATAGACGTTATCGAGAACAATATACTCGACATAAAAGAGACCTTACACAATATATTACATAATACTGATTCAGGCGTAAGCAGGTTGGAGGCTAAGGAGATTTTGAGTAAAGTGAATATTATATTTAACAAACTAAATGATTAAACAATGGAAAACACAATTATAACATTAGATGGAAAGTTTTGGGGTAGAGATGATCTTATCTCAAAAATGTATGATGATGAGTTTTACTATGGGTACTTAGCTTCGGCAGTATTGAGTAGTAGCTCTCTAAAGGACTTGCTTAAAAGCCCTAAAGTTTATTATAACGCTTTGATGAGGGAAAACAATAATGATTCTCAAGCGTTAAGAGATGGACATTTGTTTCATCAAAGTGTATTGGAGATAGATAAGTTCTCGGAAAACACATTTGTAGATGTTAAGTCGAAAGCTACTAAAGTATATAAAGAGGCTCTTGCTTCAGCAAATGGCAAAAAGGTTTACACCGAAAGCGAAAGATTAAACGCTTTGAGGTTGAGAGATGCCTTTATGCGAAATGATGAGATAAGAGAAATGATTGAAGCCTGTGATTATGAAATCCCAATCGTAGGAGAGGTAATGGATATGCCATTTAGAGGCAAGGCTGATGCTGTTTGCGATAGCTTTCTGTTGGACCTGAAAACGACAACAGATATTCATTCCTTCTATTACTCGGCAAAGAAATGGCACTATGATATTCAAGTGTATCTTTACTGCAATCTATTTGGCATTGACTACAAAGACTTTTTCTTTGCTGTTATAGATAAGCAATCATTGGAGTTAGGGCTTTACGATTGCTCGGAGGAGTTTTATTTTAGAGGAGAGTCTAAAGTCGCTCAAGCGATTGACACTTATAAAGAATACTTTACCCAACATGATGAGGGTATTGTTTTAGACAAGAAGAAAATATATAATTACAATATCAAAGGAACATTGTAAAATGGAGACAGCAGAACTTAGAAACGAGATGAATAAATATCAAGAGGCTTTACTTTCAGAGAAGTTAAAAGAAGAACCTAACTTTGAAGTGATCCGACATATACAACAAAAGATAGATGAGATTGAATCTTATTTGGAAAATGTTGATTAAATGTTTATATTTGTATTATGAGCGATAGAAAAAAGATACCAATATATTCAGGAGTATTAAATTACTTTCCCGATGCAATAAGAGAAGTTGCTAAATGCAGTTATGTAGGGCAACAACAACACAACCCTATGCTACCTTTAGCTTGGGATAGGTCAAAGAGTGGGGATGAATTAGATGCACTTGCAAGACATTTGTTAGAAGTGGGAACTATCGATAATGATGGAGTTCGTCATTCTGCAAAGGTGGCTTGGAGGGCCTTAGCTAACTTACAAAAGGAAATTGAAAATGAAAAATTATAACAGCAAGAGAGCTGCTTTCTTAGTAATTACACTTATAACAATTATGATTTGGTATAATATATATAAAATATTTTGTTAATGGTAAAAGATAGATCATATTATACAAAGGAAGAATGTTTTAAAGATGTCTTAGCTTCATTGAGAGCAAACATAATTGATGATGTGGAGTTAGATATGATTATGGATTATTATGAGGAGTTAGAATACTATGAGTGTTGTAGTGGAATAAAAGAGGCATACGAATATTTTAAACAAGAAAACGATGAAGTGTAAAAGATTAAGAGACATTATAGAATATGAGACAGGCTTGAGCTTGTCAACGAATACAAGGCGTAGAGAATATGTACAAGCGAGAGGTATGTATTACTATATATTGAGGAAAGAGACTAATATGTCTTTACAGGCAATATCAGAAACAGTGAAGAAGAACCACGCAACAATATTACACTCAGTAAATAATTTTGATAATTGGTTGGTTGCCGATAGCGATTTAAGTAAGGTATATAGAAAGGTCTTGAGATCCTTCCTTAGCTTAAAGGATGTTAACGAATTAACTACCACTATCAATAAGGGGGAGATAATAGAATCGATAATGAATGAAAACGAACTATTGAAAGAGAAGTTACTTGAAATGAATCGAGAGGTTGATAAGGTTCGTGAGAACCCTTTAGTTGACTTAGTTTGTGAGATTCCCGAAGAAAGGAAAGGGGAGGCTCTTGAGCGAATACAGTTAATGGTTCAAGGTTGGAGTTGGAAGTATGAAGATAAATGCGAAATTATCGGAGGGTTTAATTCAGTAGATGCGTATTAATGATAGTAAGAGATAACGAAATAAAATTAATAGATAAAAAGATAGAAAAGATGAGTAAAGGTTTAAAGAAAGGATTTTGGGCGGGATTATTAGCATTTGTATTGGCAAAGATAACCCATTTGTTAGTTACACTTGCAATAGGCATTTGGCTTGTTGTAGCGTTTGGATATACGGAAACAGTCAGAGACATAGCTATGTTTATAGACAATCCAATAGTGGGCATTATATATCTTATATTTGTAACACGATTTATTTACTTTAAGATAACAAAATGACAAGAACAAAGTTTGAGATACTACAACTAAAGTTTATGTTGACTAAGATGAAATACGCTACCTTTAGTAAAGAGGAGATGAAATTATTTAAAGATGTTATAAACGAGATACAATATGAGGAAACTAATTGATAAAATAATTGGAATATCATTGGCTACAATAACAGGTTGCGTTCTGTTGTTTTATATAGGACTTACAATTTATGGAATATATGTGATATTGACATCACAATAAAAAATAATATTATGGGGAGACCAAAGAAGGGAGAAGAAAAAAGAAAGATGAGAAGGATCGGAGAACCTAAAGTTCCTGAACCACCAAAGGAAGAAGTTGTTAAGGTTGATGGCAGAAGAAACAACGGTGCTGTAAAAGGTGTTTCAAGAGGACAAGGAAGAAAGCCTAAAGCTAAAGAGGAGGACATTAAGAACTTTTCCCTCAAGGCTATGAAAAAGGTTTTTGGTAGTGAGGATAAGGCTTGGTTGAAACTTGCCGAATTATCACAAAACAGTTTCCCTCATTTAAGGTTGCTTTGGGAATATAAGTACGGAAAACCAAAAGAGCAGAAAGACCTTAATGTTAAAGCTGAAATAAATATACCAATAGTTAATTTCTTGGATAAAGAGAAAACTATCGACATCGAATCAGAAGAAGTAAAAGGAGATGAATAGCATTGATCTGAATCCTAAATATCAGAGTTTATTTAATAGTGATAGCAGATACCACGTTGTTACAGGAGGTCGAGGCTCAGGTAAATCTTTTGGGGTAAACACTTTCTTGGTATTACTTACCTACGAGAAAGGTCATCGTATATTGTTTACTCGATATACAATGACATCGGCAGGTATGAGTATTATTCCCGAGTTCCTTGAGAAGTTAGAATTAATGGGGGTTGCCGAGCATTTTACAGTTACTAAAACTGAAATCATAAACAATCTAACAGGCAGTTCAATATTTTTTAGTGGTATCAAGACATCAAGTGGGGATCAGACAGCGAAGCTAAAGTCCATACAAGGCGTTACCACGTTTGTATTGGATGAGGCAGAGGAATTGTTGGATGAGGAGAGTTTCGATAAGATAGACTACTCTATTCGTGCTATGGGGATGCAAAACAGATGTATTCTTATTCTTAACCCTACCACAAAAGAACATTGGATATACCAAAGGTTTTTTCAGAATAGAGGGATTGCCGATGGTTTTAATGGGCAAGAAGAAAACATAAACTATATCCATACAACATACCTTGATAACATTCAGCATCTTTCACAATCATTTGTTCAGCAAATAAACGATATGAAGGAGCGCAGACCTGAAAAATATAAACATCAGATACTCGGAGGTTGGCTCGATAGAGCAGAAGGAGTTGTCTTTACCCATTGGGAGATTGGCACTTTTAATGAGGATGAGGAAAGCATCTTTGGGTTGGACTTTGGTTTCTCAGTTGATCCAAGTGCCTTAACAGAAGTTTGTGTTGATAAAGTAAGGAAAACTATATGGATAAGGGAGCATTTCTACAAAGCAGGTTTAAGCACCTCTAATATATTTGAGTTGTGTAGAAGACATGCAGGTAAGAATTTAATAGTGTGTGATAACTCAGAGCCTCGACTTTTATCAGAGTTGAAACAAAAGGGATTAATGGTTACCCCTACAATAAAAAAGAAAGGTAGTATCATTACAGGTATTGCCCTTATGCAGGACTACAACATTGTAGTTGACAATGGTTCTGTAAACACAATCAAAGAGTTTAACAACTATGCTTGGAAGCTAAAGGGTTCAATTCCATCAGATACTTGGAATCACTCAATCGACTCGGCAAGGTACGCAATTCAATACTTACTAACAAGGTCTGTGCCTCATGGTATGTATGTTATAAAATAAAATAAAATATGAATGTATTGGAATTATTTGCAGGAAGTAGGAGTATAGGTAAAGCTGCCGAATCATTAGGATATAATGTTTTCAGCAGTGATATAAATGAATTTGAAGGAGTAGATTATGTAGTAGATATTTTAGATTTTGATATAGATAAACTTCCTTTTAAGCCCGATATAATTTGGGCAAGTCCACCTTGCACGACTTATAGTATTGCAGCTATATCTCATCATAGACCTAAAAACAAACCCCTTTCTGATTTTGCTTTAAAAAGCGATGAAATTGTTAAAAAAACATTGGATATTATAAAACAAATTAACCCTAAAAAATGGTATATAGAGAATCCAAGAGGGATGTTAAGGAAGCAAGACTTTATGTTAGGTTTACCTAAAACTACTGTTTGGTATTGTAGATATGGGGATAAGAGAGCAAAACCTACGGATATATGGACTAACAATTTAAGATCTCTATTAAATCCTGATGGGTGGCAACCAAGAAGTGAATGTTTTAATGGCAATAAAAACTGCCACCACGAATCAGCACCGAGAGGGAGTAAGACAGGAACTCAAGGTTTAAAAGGTAATTATGATAGAAGTAAAATACCTCAAGAACTTTGTATTGAAATATTAAAAAATATATGAATATGAGAAAAAAGAAACTTGCTCAAGAGCAAAGAATCACACGATTAGAAAATGTCGTTAGCCAACTTTACTTTGCCAATAAATTAATCAGAGAAGAACTTGGTAAAATTCAGAAATCAATAGCCGAACCCAAAGAGGAGTAGCAATTCAATACCCCCCTCTGTGAATTTAATAGGGTGGCAATTCAATACCCCTCTATGAATCGAATAGGGGGTGGCTTCATCGTTTCTTCCCTTTGCTGTTTTGTACTTGCTCGATATATTTTTGTTTCTCCATTGGGCAAACTTATAAACGACTATTGCTTACTATGCAAATTATTTACGTAATTTAGAATGGATATAAATAAGCTATTTTATTCAATTATGTTTTGTCAGTTGGAAATATTGTTATATGTTTGTACCGAACATTAAAAACAAATACAAATGAGAATAATTGAAACAAAGGCTTATGAGTTTAATGAGTTAAGCGAAAAAGCAAAAGAAAGGGTTATTGATAAATTTAGACATGATAGTGAAATTTATCTCGACTTTTTTAATGAAGACTGCATAGAAATTGCAGAAGAAAAAGGCTTCATGGGTATTGAATTACAACATAGTTTATCATATTGTCAGGGAGACGGGCTTAGTTTTTCGTCAAAAGAGTACACTAAACTTGAGGAATTATATTTAAAGCAGTTGGGTAAAGGTAAAGAAAAAACAGCTAAACTATTAGCGGAAAATACTACTTTTATTTGTACAGGTAGCGTAGGGCGTTATTGTTTTGCATCTTCCTCCGATATTGATATTTATATAGAAAACTATACCTCGTCAATAAATACGGACTTGGAAAATATAAACGAGGTCGTAAAGAATGTATTGCAAGAACTTGAAAATATATATGTTGACTTGTGTTCTAAACTTGAAAAACGAGGTTATGAAGATATAGAACACCAACTAAGTGATGAGTACATTATTGAGAGTATTACTTGTAATGAATATGAATTTACAGAAGAAGGAAATATAATTTAAAACAGAACAAATGGAAAATAAAGTAAATTGTTGCGTAGTATGTTTTCACGATAACCATGAAGAT
>ERZ1039804.628-NODE-628-length-22423-cov-29.460183_pt1 | contig 22423 bp, 24 predicted proteins | sample MGYA00383089_ERZ1039804 | MGnify/ENA primary metagenome ERZ1039804 (study PRJEB29581, sample SAMEA5548359) | metagenome | biome: marine; feature: coastal; material: water | depth 1 m | study: Short-term variability in the microbial, nano- and picoplankton...
CAGTTTCTTCATTCTTTAAAGTAGAAGTAGACATTTCACTTCCACTTCTTTCAGTAATAGTCCGTGTTCTTACAGATGGTGAGATATTACTTGCGGTTTGAACTCCACTATCTGTTATAGTATTTGTTATAGTTTCATCGTCTTTCTCTTCTAATTTTTCTACTCTTTGTATGGGGTCTATTGCTACTGTTCCTTCTGAAATATCCGAACCACCTTTCTCTTCTCTACGTAAATCACCGTACTTAAAAGAACTTAAATCAACTGGTTTACGTTCACCACCAGTTGAAGCTTCTAATTTAATACCTACAGCGTCTATAAAATCTTCTGGTTCTTTTGTTTTAAATCTTAGATTACGTAATAAATAATTATTAATATCTTGTTGGTCTTGTGGGGGTGCTGGTGCTAATTCTTGTGGAAGTGGGGGTTCTATACCTAACCCCATATCTATTGTTTCTTCATCTGCTGGGACATTTGAAGTTATGGGTGCTGAAAATAATTGGTCTGTGATTGTATCTTCAGAAATATTACTTCCAGCGGTAGATGAAGCAGAAGGAATAGAATTGAATGCTTTTATATCATCTAAGAAACCTTCTGCTTGTGGATTTTCTAATAGAAACCTTTTTAGTTTTTGTGGATTATTTTTAAATTGGGATAATTCTAATTTATCATAATTACTAATAATTCTTTGAACAATACTTGCCGTTCCAGCGGTCGGCCGTTCCACAGCGGAAGAAATTTCTGTCATAATATCTTGAAATCTTTGACTACTACTTTCTCTGTTATTACTATTTTGATTAGCAATAGTTTTAATTAATGTATTCATTTGGTTAAAAAATTGTTCTTGTTGGAAAAATAATGGTGGATTACTCATTATGGGTCTTGGGGCGTATCTTACAATTTGGTAAAGTATACTACTATACGGACTCAACGCTGGTGGGATTGTTAAATTTGGTGTACGTAGTTCTGTTGTAATACTATTTATAATTGTATCTTTAGTAGCATAAAAACTTTGGGGTGCTTGATATTGAAAATAAAAATCTTGTTCAGCATTTAGTTTACTTATAACTCCTACACAATTTAAACTTGAACCGTGATTCTTTGAGACCATAAAATCAGATTTCACAATATCAGACATAACTAAAAAGTATGGGAATTCTGTTTTAATCGGCAAGGATTGAGCGACCAAAGCTTCCCCTTCCGTTGTAAATGTATATCCATTAAAACGTTCCCTATCTGGATTATAACTACTTTGATATTCAGAAAACGCTGGGGTTGGGGCGGTCGTGGGGTCTGCTGGAATATCTGAATTCGGTCTAAAACTTAACGGTTGTCCGCTGGTATTCGGCAACCCCAAACCAGTATAATGATTATTAAAATTCAACGCTCCGATAGAACCAAATTCCCATTTTGCTTCACGTGCCGTGGTATCAGAAGATTCCCATTTTTCTGTAGTCGTATATAATGGAGCATTTTCCGCTGGTGGTTTTGTTGTTATTAATCCATCGGCAACATCTGTTAAATTATCTGTTGAACCTAATGGAATATACTGTTCGTTATCATTATAATCAAATCCTACAAAACTTGAAAACATTTGAGTTTCAGAAAAACCTAACTTAGTCCAAAATCTATAAGAAATTGGGTCAAAATTTTCTTGTTGTTGTCTTTTGATACCAGTTTTCTTAACATTAAACCATTCATCACCTAAATTCACACCGTTAGGAAGTTGTGCTATCTCACGAACTTGAGATGGTGTACTGGGATATGTAAAAAAATTACTGGTCCAATTTTCTATATTAATACCACCACATCTCGTTCTTGGTAATTTAAACAAAGTATTATTTTTTCCGATTGGTGCTGGATAATAAATCGTTGAACTAATTTCTCCACCTTGTTGTACGATACCTTCGGCCGTTGCTTCAAATTTACTAATACTGGGTTGATGTAAATAATTTAATGTAAATCTTGAATTGGTATCATCCCAAGTTATTAAAACGTTATTACTACCAGCGTATTGAGATACTAAACAATCTATCGGTGGACTACTTTTATCGTGTGCGAATTTTATTGGGAAACCAACTACGGTTGTTCCATCTTGACTAAAAGTTTTAGCAAATTGAATCGCTGGATTAACACCACCACCACCATTTTGATTAAAATCTTGAGTGTAAGCGTATTGTGGTGGATTTGCCCCAGAAACGTCTGAAAGTGTGGGTTTATTAATACTCGTGTATTCAGTTCTAAAATATATCTCACCATCTAAATTTTCTGAAGCAAATTGTGTAGCATCAAAATAACTTGCTGAACTATCTTTTAATTTATGTTTTAAAAAGAAAGAACCTTCTAATAAATTTCCACCGAGTGTTTTGCTACCATCTTCAACATTAGTAGCATCATTACTTCCCCATACTGGAAAAAACATATCATTAGTAATGAGTCCAGTTGCTTTTGAATTTGGTATTGGTTCACCGAATTTAGTTCTTATATTTGTTAGTCTATGTGTTTGTTCTGTTAATGATGTAGCAATATCCGAAGGACTGGAATAGTCTTCATCTATTTTGAATTGAAATTGTTGATAATGTTTAACTTTTATTAAGTTATTTGTTAACGGTTGTGTTCCATTATAAAGAATGGGTGTATTAACTACTAAATTATTTTCATTAATGTTTACTAAATTTATCATACTACTTTGGTAAGTTGAGCTGTTTGTCCTATCATTAAATATTCTATATGTAGTATTATCTAAACTTTCATTTGCGACTTTTATAAATATAAAATAACCTAAATTATTTAATGGGGTTGTATTTGAACCCCAATCAAACGAAATGGTTTGATATTGTTGAACATCTTTACCACTATATCGTATTTCTGTATCTGATTGTAAATTAGAAACTTTAACAATATAATTAGATTTTGTTGTATCTGGTATAAGATTTTTTGAAATTACTTGACCAACTGAACTTAAATTTGTTTGTTGTTTATTACAACCCCTACGTACACTATATAAAATTATACTTTCAGTTGTTATTTCATAATTTACTGGTTGTGTTGACAAACTCTCATCACCAATCCAACACGTTATCACTTCTCTATAACTCGGACTATTTGTTGGGTCATATATGTTTAAAACTAAAACATTACTACCGATATATTCAACTAATTCAAGTAAATTACTAATTACTACTGGTTTTGGATTTTTAAATTTAATATACTGTTGACGTAGCATAGGACTTAAAGTAGCATCTGGATTATAAAGACTTTCAAGAACAATTGGTAATTTTGATTTAGCAGAATCATACGGACTATTAGAAACACTCATTCTTAATGGCGTATTACCACTTAAATCATCATCAATTATAGTAGTTCTATCTAAATTATTAAAGTCTAAAACATTTTTTTCCATTCCTTGAAAAGTATAACCATAAAGTACATCTTCTATTTCTATAAAATTTTCTTCGTCAAGTTCATATACTTTAGTAGAATATGGTGTTAATCCTTCATTATTTCCACAAGAACTCGGTAAAGAAATTACTTTGACACGTGCGGTTAATTGTATAACGTCGGTTTGTGCTTTATATAATTTAATTCTATCCGCCATATTATCAACGTTCATTACTTCCAATCCATCAGCATTATTAACAAATCCATAACAACTAAATAACCATTTTTGGGATTCGTGATTATGTAAATCATCGTTTCCAGAAATTAACATTTCTTTTTGGGGAACAAATAAATAACTTTGTCCTAAACTAAATATACAAGAAGCTGAAATTGGAACTAAAGTATCCAACGACGTATAACGATGGCAAGTTATAGTTGTTCCATATACATCTCCAGTAGTCGGATTAACATAGTTCGGCGTTAATGTAAATTGAAAATGATTATCTAAAGTCGGTGTTTTCATTTGGAATTTTTCACCAAAAAAACGACACGGTAAATATGGGTCTTGATTATATGAGATTGTTGGAAGACTATAACTTGGTGGGAATTGTCTTGAAGTTGGTGAAACATCATATTCTTTAACAACTCTATAAAGTGGACAAGCACTATTATCGGTATCGTACGGAAATTTTCCTTGACCACCCCCATCAGTTGTAAACATATTATACCCTTCTCGTTTATCATTTAATCCATCATTACAAACGTAAACACTAAAAATCCAATTTGCTAAATTATCTTGTGTTAAACTACCATCTTGTCTGTCCCAAGCAATTAAATCACCGACACCAATAGAACTAACATAACCACTATTTATTCTGATTTCGTCCCCTTGTTTTATTTCTATCCCACTCGCAAATTCCGTAATCCATCGGTGATTTGTTTGATATGCTTCAGCGGTTTCATCGTCTTGTCTACTTGTAAATCTATTACATTCTAATATTATAGTTCTTGGTGAACTTTGTAAAGAAGCTTCAATCTGAGATGCTTGATTATAAATTCCGCTACCAAATGGATTCTGTCTTGCTTGTTGTTCCATTTGTTCTATCGGATTTTGCCTATTACTATTATTATTATTATATGACATATACAATTATAATATATAAAAAAAATAAAAAAAATTATTGAACTACTTGGATTCCTTGTCCTTGTACAATACGAACAGAGTTCCTACATAAATAATAAGTATACACGGCATAATTCAAACTGGTTTGGTCTACAAGAGCGGAATCAAATTTCGCTGGGTCAAGTAATTTGGATTGAACTTCAAATCCGAGAGTGGAAACTTGTGCTGGTATTCCAGCATTTGAAACCGAATCATAAGAACATCCTACACCAAAAACACCGTGTTCGGCCACTTGGGCATCAGCACCACTAACAACTGGATTGATACAAGATTTCTTAACATCTTTGGCATTTCTGAAAGATTCTAAATAATTTCTTAACAACTGTGGATTTGTTGAAATTTGTTCGTTCTGTGGTAAAGTTTCATCTCTATCAACTTCAATAGAATATTCAAGTGGAAATCGTTTCCCATCAAGATGGTAGACTAATCTTTGAATTGCTGGATTATATTGTGCCAATCCATTTTTAGATGAATTGTTAATGTATGAAACTGGAATGAAATTAGATTGTGTACTAATCACACCTTTCAAAGAAACACGGTGAACGACTTGTTGTTCTGTACTTGTAATAACATTATATAAACTTGTAAACGATAAGAAATTGAGAACTGGGGATGGATTCATAGCACTCATCTCAATTGCTTCATCGGATTTTGCGATTACTGGAACAATTATACGTGGGTTTTGAATTTCATAATGATAATTTTGACTATCAGTTCCAAACAATACGTTTTCATTTGGGGCAAGATTTATTGTGATAGCAAGTCCACCGATTTGTTCTAAATCAATATCTTCAGACATAAACATACCACACATTAGTCGTATATCAAAGTCAACACCTTTCTTAGCACAATATGGAATACGTTGTGCTATTTTTTGGCCCACCACAGAATAATTCCCACTATTAAGACTTGTTGTTGAATTCTCTTCTGAAATTGTAGAAAATCCGCTTCCTTTACATACTTGTTCGTTATACATCTGAGTATCTAATCCACCTTTAGAATGTAAACTTGACATAAAATTACTAACAAGTCTTGGGTAATTTTGGATATTTTCTAAAGAACGATTTGAATAAGCACGACTACTAATTTCTATGTTCTGAATTATAGATGAAACACCTACAAAACTATCAACATTCAAATCTTTTGATTTATCAACTTCGTTAAGATGTTCTGAATTAGTGTTTAAAACTCTTTTGAAATTTCCTTGAAATCTTAATTCTTGACTCTGAAGTATTCCAGTATTACTTACTAAAAATGTTAACTGTGGATTTCCATTTGAATATCCGAAAAATCCGCTTCCACCATTCGCACTTGAAATAGACAAATAACGTTTAGACATTTTATAATATCTTACAACATTATTATTTAGTTTTGTAATTATTACAACAGAATTAATACAATTACATATTTCCTAAAACTAAGATAACACCATTTTTTAGTTTTTTAGATGTATAAGATTTATATTTACTCGGTGGTGTCTGTCTAAATCTTAATTGAGTTGGCGTTATATCAACTTTTTTATTTCTATATGTTTCTTTATAATTATTATCTCTTAACCACTTTTGAGCTTTCGGTAAAGTCCATTTATCTTTTGAAAATGCTACGCTTTGTACTTCACTCGGCATATATAATATTAAAAGTTTTTATTTAAATGTTATATCAATATAATACAATATGGATTTTGATGAAATAGAAGAAATAGTTTCTTACAACTTATCATACGGAATAAGTATTGAAACAACTTTAAAAGAAATTAATAGAATGGATTTATTACAAGATTTTAAAAAAGAAATAAGTGAATTAAATAAATTAACTTTACGTGTACATAATTTAATTAATGAAGAAAAGACTAAAAAAGAATTAATGAAAAATTGGATTAAAAGTTTGCCGTAGCACCACCAGACCTAATTTGTGATGTGTCCATAGCACTTGTAGCAAGACTACCAAAACTCATTCCACCCATATTATTTATATTACTTGCTAAATTTCTAATATCAGTTTGTTTCTGTTCCATTTGGTTCATTTCTTTTAATGATTTACTAATACCAAATCCAGCAGTAATAATACCAGCGACCATACCAATTGGGCCGAGATATTCCAAAGTAGTTCCTAACGCTCCACCTAATGAACCCAACATAGACCCACCAGCATCCGATAATGAACCAGTTAACGCTGTTCCAACATCTTCTGAACTCAAATTTCCAAAATCTACTCCTAATTTATCTGTTAATTGGGACATACCTTCATCAGTCATCGTCTTAAGATTTTCTGAAACATCTGTAGAAGCACTTGAAGAAATATTCGGTGTTTGACCAGTCGTAGTCCCAGTTGTGGCAACACGTCCACCAGCAATTCCAGTTGAAACATTTGTAGTTCCAGAATCGGCCGTTGTGTCCAATTCTTCATCTGAAAATTTAGTTGTGGGGTCTTTTTCTTGTTCTATAACTTTTTGTTGTAAAACATCTACTTCTTGGGGTGTTTGTGGATTTGTATTTCCAGTAGAATCTTTGTAATTATCTAAAACTTGATTTTTGGAATCTGTATCCATATTATTTATACGTTTACTTAAATTTGTTTTGATACCACGAATTTCGTTTGAAGTTTCATTTCCAGTTATTTCTATGTTGGGTTGGTCTCTTGCTCCAGCGGAACTCGGTGCTGGTTCTTTCCCATCTGCGGATGAATCAATTTTATTTTGTTTAATTTCATCTATTTTACTTTGAACTTTTGATTGTAATGCGGATTTAATAGATTTTTGGACTTGACCTTTAACTACATTAAAAGCGGTGCTTGTGAGAACTCCAGCACCAGTAGTTTGACCACCTTCCGCTTCTTCTTTTGACGCTTGTGCTTGAGTTAATGAAATGTTTACATCATCTAAAGCGGATTTTGTTCCAATTGCTGAAGATTTCATTTCACCTTCCCTTCTTGCTATATCACCAAGAGCTGAACTCAATTGACTTGTATTTTCGTAATAAGTATCCATTTCATTCATAGTTAATATTATAACAAAACTTTTTATTTTCAAATTTAATCTTCAATTATTTCCGTTCCACTTGGGATTTTAAATGGTTCATTATATCCACCGTTATCAGAGTATTTAGACCATAAAAATTCTGGTTCACAATTACCCCATTTCCAACATTCATTTTTTATGGCATCAACAAATAGAAAGTTAAATGGTTTGTTAGTACTATAATCATATAAATCTTTAATCATTTTTTTATTGCCTAAGAACCCTAAATCTTCAAATATCTTTTCTTGTTCTTTCGTGGATGGTATACGATAAATATGAAAATTTGAAGCATTACTACGAGCAACTGGTGGCAACATTTTCCAATTCTGAACTAAATAATAAATTGAAAATAAATTGTGTCTATGTGTACTTGTAAGTCTATACAATTCACAATCTCTTTGTTTAATCATCGGTGCTATATCATCTGCTATTATACAAATATGTCTTCTATCTTTTTTATCTTTTGATTGTTGAAAATTTACTATAGATTTTATTGCTTCATCGTCATACACATTTGAAACCATAGTTGCTTTTTTTACTAAATGTCTTGATGTAGAATCAGAACCCAGAGTCCCACTAAATATAATTGTATCATCAAAAACATCTTCTTCATTTTTCTTAGAACCCATCATATTACTTCTCATCATTTCATTTATAAGACTTGTTGTTTTTCCGCTACCCTTACCACCACATATAATAGAAACAAATGGGGGTTTTTGTAAGGGTCTTGGTAAATCTCTTTTAACTTGGTATACATCTTCATCCTTTACTACTGGATACATAATTAAATCATTAGAGTTCATTATAGATATACTAACATATATTATTTCTTTTTAAATTTTAATACCCTTCCTTTTTGTTTTTTTTCTTTTTGAGCTTCTTTTACTTCACTTTTAGATAATTCTTTAATAGTTGTGGGGGTTTCTTTACTAATTCTTTTAGTTGGTCTAAATATATCATCTTTATTTTTATATTCAGTTTTACCATCTTGAGTTTTCCACTTTTCTTTGAACCATCTTGATAGTCCCTTATTACTTTTCTTTTTACCAGTATATTTTCCACCACGTTCTTTGTATTCTTTTACTAATAAACCGCTTCTATATGCTGAATGTTTTGGATATTTTTTATAAATCTCTTTCTTTACTTTTTCATATAGTTTTTTATCTGATGGTTCACTCATATACTATTCAGTAGTATTTTTTTTTTTATTTCTTAAGTTATATTCATTTTTAGTTAACTCAATCTTTAATTCTTCTTTAATTTTGACATCTTGCTCGTCTTCATTTTTTATTAACACTTCTTCAAGTACTTCATACACTCTTTCGTTAAAAATTGAAAGAAGATGTTTAACACGTCTACATTTAGCACACAACGAACCGAACCAAAACTCAACACTATTTTTTTCGCAAAGAATACAAGTCATTAATAGTATTGTAGAAATTATTTTGAAAATTAAATCTTGTAATAAATTATTAATGATTAAGAAAATTAAAACAAAACCGAAGAAACCGATTAAGAAGAAAATTAAAACAAAACCGAAAATTAAAACCAAACCACCAACAAAACCGACACCGATTCCAAAAAAATTGTTAATAACTGCCGTAAAAAAGAATCCAGTTGTTTTAGACAAACCGAAGAAGGGCCGTGGTCGTAAAAGAAGTAGAGTAAAAAGACAAGTCATAACAGACGCAGAGATGTCGCCTTCAGAAAAGGCAGTTAGACAGAATCTTAGACAGAATCCGATTCCGACTCAGAATCCGATAAAAAATTAAGTTCAACTCTTTTAAATTTTTTTTTAAAATTTTTGAAACACGGAAAACATTTGGAATCTTTTTTGATTTTGAGCTTCGCCCAATCCCCAAAATCTTGTTTACACTCAACACAATTTAACATAACAGTAGATTTCTGAATCATTTTAGATTGGATTATATGTTGTTGATAATCCATTTTATAATTATCCTAATAAATTCTCAAATGAAAAAAAAATATTTAATTAATAATTATTTATGTAAATATACTTAAAACTATATTACGGTACTATAGTATAACAAAATGAATACCGAATTCTTTGAAATTGATTGCGATGAACTTGAATTCCCTAATCTTATTAATGATGATGAATTAACAGAAGATTTTATTAATGAAGAAGAATTCTTACAATACTCCGCTGATATGCTATGTGAAATTAATGCTTATGAAAGAAGCTTCACTTATGAAAAAGATACTATCACTTGTATTAAACTTAGAACACATAAAAATAAATCTTATATTCGGTTTAGATGTAATAACACTATGTATAATTTGGATGTGGATGGTGTTTATGAAAATGGAAACGCAACTGGAAAAGTAAACAAAGACACCGATTTTTATGTTTGTCCTAATAAAAGTGGGGGTCAAATTATTCAAAAAGATAAAAGATATGATAACATTTTGTCATCATTTCAGAACCAACTATCTTATTTCAAATTAGTTAAAAATATTACTCACAATAAAAAAAGTTTCTAATACTAATATAATATGTTTACTTATCTTTTATTTTTATACTTTTCTAATTATATTTTTTATGAACTTCTTGAAGATACAAACATAAACTTTGAAAATTTAAATCCTAAGGGTTGTACTACCACAAAATTTTATGCGACCACCACTTAGCAGAATCTTTATCTGTTGTTTGACCGTGTCTATCGTAATATGCTTTTTTTCTTTTTGGGTCTTTATGGTCTAATTTTTTATAATGTCCTAATTTGTCTGTAAATTGTTGATATCTTTTATCTCCAAATGAAATGAGCTTCATACCACTTTTGTTATCAGATTTGACATAAACCGAATACTTTTTATTTTTTACATTTGATACAAATGGTTTATACAATTCTTTTTTCATATACGATTACCATAGATTTTTTTTTCTGGTTTGAAATAAATTATCCCATTCGTTTTGTGGTTGTGGTGCGAATAAATCTGTTGGTGGTAATCTTCCAAAATATTTTTTAGTTGATTTTTGTAATGTTTCTAATTTACTCTGTTCTTGTTCTTTTTTATATTTAGACCGTTCATCGTTTCTTATCATTTGTTCTCTATCATTCATCATTTTCAATAAATCATCTTGCGGATTTTCTTTTGGAATTTCTTTTGGTTTTAATGAATCTTGTAATGTATTGAATCTTGTGTTTATCCTATCATCTAATTTATTTAATAACAAATCCATATCAATTCCATTATTAATTTGTTTTGGAATTTCTTTTGGAATTTCTTTTATAATTTGTTTTGGTATTTCTTGAAAATCATTTGGTACAATTGGATTGCCAGATAAAACGTCTTCTTCTTCAACAACATCATCTAAAACGTTTACTTTTTTTGGCCGTCCACGTGGTTTCTGAACTTTGTTTCTTTCTTTCTCTTCTTTTTTTGCCTTTCTAACAATTGCCGATTTTTCACGGCATTTTGCCAGATGGTCTTTTAATTTCTGTTTTTTATCAACTACTTCCGTTTTGATAAAAACTTCATTTTCATTCTGATTTGAGCTTTCCACAGTAGTTTCATCAACAACAACACTTTCTTTAGATTCAACTTCCATTTTCAACATTCTATCTCCGTAATCAGACATATATCATAAACACACAAATTAATTATTAAAAATAATCTTTACAATTTGCGAATTTAAATTGAAATTAATATCTATAGTTAGTGTATATGTGTGAATTATATTGTTGTGTTTGTGCCACAAAAATCCGAGAATTAAAAGACTTACCGTTTTTGGGATATGTATGTAGTACTTGTTTCAGAATGAGTAAAAAAAAATATTATGAATTAGTTGAAGAGATGTCCCAACTAAAAATCAAAATGATATTAAAAGAATGTGAAGTCATACGACACAAAGAAACTTCTAAAGAAGTATTACAAAAAGAAGTTCACAAAAAAATAATTAAAAAAAAAAATAAATCAAAATTAACCACTACTATTTAAGTTAACGTTAACCATCGGTGTTTGAAGCTTCTTTACTTTAATCAATAAAATATCTGATTTATTACGGTTATGAAAAATGTTATGTAATCTTGTGTAATTTATAAAATCATTTCCACTATGTTCTTTCCATTTGTTTGAAAGTTTTTCTAATGTTTGGTCCACATCAGTCCAAATCATTTCTTCAAGATTAAGTGGATTATATAATTCAACAATCCAACAAGTAGATTTCATTTTATATATTATTACATAATATAATAGTTTTACGTTTAAATACTTAAAATTAAAATATTGCGTTATAGTATGTCCGATAAAGTTTTAGATAAAGAAGAAAAACGTAAGGAATACTTTAGAAAATATTATTTACAGAAAAAAGAAAAATATAAAATTTATCAGAGTCGTCGTGGTAGACCAAAAAATACAACAGAACCAATTATGATTACACGTTTTGAAGAACCAATCAAACTTATTTTTCTTTAGAATATGCTTGTTTCCCTTTATTTTTACCAGTTCGTAGTTTATCGCCTTTTTTTGTTGTAAAATCTTTTGTCATTTCATTACTTCGTAGTCTTGAAATGTTATCTGCCCCCTTACTTCCTTTACTTTTTTTCCATTCTTTTGACGCTGGTAAAATAGCTTTCCCATACGTTAGGTTATTAGTTTTAGCATATTTCTTTACAAAATCGGTCCACTCAGTCATTTTAATAATATATCTAAACATTTTAATTTTAAAGTTTAATTAATTACATTCTGAAATGTAAATTTTCTTCTGATTGTACATCTAACACAAAACTTTTTGGTGCTTCTATATCTACGGCATAACTACCATCTGCTTGTTGTAATCTCATTTGTAAATTTGAAATTGAAATTTCTTCGGCGTTATTTAATCTAATGGTATTTGGTTCAACTGGATTGTATACAAGATTATATGCCATTTCAAAATTTCCTTGGTAATCATATCGTGGAATTGATGCTATACATTTGTTCATACCAATTAAAGTGTCATCTGTACTATTACATCCATAAGAAACTATCGGTAAATTATCAATATTAACATTTATATAAGGGGCATATTTTGAACCAGAAGCATCCCCCAGAACTGAAACCGTATCTTCATTTTTAAGTGAAAGTTCTGCTAATTTTGCTGGTGAAGTGCCACTTGTGTCTGATTCATAAGTATTTTCTTCAAATCCCAATTGAGTTCCAAATCCATTATTATTAGCGTTATTCCAATCTAATTTTAGATATTGTCCCCAATTTTCTGTATTAGTATCAGTTGAGCTTTTCCCAGATGAAAAAATTTCTGCTATTTGTAAATCAGCATCAGCGGTAGTATCGGATTTTGAAAAACTACTAAAACCAAATTTTAAATTATCTGTATTAACATAAGTGTATCTGTCTGAAGCGGTTGCTGATGACATATCTATTTCAATCCAATCATCCCCAACATTATCTTTATAATAATATGTAGGGAAATGTCCATTAGCAAATGAAACCGCTACGTATTCATTCCCAGTAAAACCTTCTAATTGTGCTACTTCTTCCATAGTACCACCATCAATTGTTTCAAAAATCGTTAACGAATTATAAGGGTATTGGTCTACATCTGTACTATCAGATTTAGTGTAAAGAACCATTACTGGATTTCCAGCAAGATTGCTAATCTGTAAATAATCATTATTAGAAATTCCAAGATTGGGAAAGTCTGGGTCTGTTTTATTTAATGCCACATAATAAGAACTCTCATTTCCATTATCTTTCCAACTTAAACAACCATAAGGTTGGTCTTTTACTGGTGCTGGTGCTTGATTTGGTAATTTTACGCTCTCTGTTGGTTCTAACCAATTTTTTATAAAAAGTGTTTGATGTGCTACAAGATACCCCCAAGAATCCAACAAAGTTCCATCGTCTGATAATGCTATAACACCGCCAAAATTATTAGTTCCATCTGAATTAAATTCTGTGGTTGCGGTGTCTATTGAATCATCATCTTTATATACAGTCAAATCCGATGTCCAATTTGCTGAACCCCAATTACTAATTTGAAATATGTCAACATCTAAAGAAGTCATTTCTATTTCCAAATCAAAACATCCAGCACCAAAACCCTTACTTACATCATAAGTCATCGTCGCTTTTGCGTTAGTCGGCCCATTATTTGTAAAATTCTGATTGATTCTTAATTCAATATGTTGTGCCAATTCTGCTAAAGTATATTGTCCAGCGTTAATAGCAAATGAATTCGGCGTACGGTCTTTATTGTTATAAGTTATTTTAATTGTTTTGTCTTGGTCTATTACAAAACTATGTGCCAAAGTCAATAACGCATTTGTCATTCTGATTGTTGTGTACTTGGGAAGAATAATATTATCTTTAAAATCTACAGTAAAATTATTGCTTAAGTCATTAGAATACAGAGTTATCAACATTTTATATAATTCTAAAACATTTTTATTTTTAAAATAAATTTTATATTACATTACTATAATGGATATTGAAACTAATCAAAAGAAGTGTATGAATACTTTTAGTTTAGAAAGAAACCATAGAATAGTTCCAGTTGTAGATAGAATGTTGAAACATCCAAACATTAAGAATATAGGAAAACCCAAAATTATTAAAGAAAAAGATATTTTTCAGTTTAAAACAAAAGAAGCTCAAAAACCAATAAAAAATACTATTAAAAAGAAGACTAAATTTGATGGGGGTTTAGATGTAAATGATTCTATAGGATATAAAAAACCGTTGAAAATGAAAAGTTATTAATTAAACTTTAGAAAAGTTTAAAATCAAATTTTTTATGTTTAGATATATTATTAATATGGGAAATTATACAAGTGGACTTGCTGGTTGGACTGATGGAGAAGGGGGTAGTATAGGATATGGCGACCAACTTACACCAGATAATAAAAACGATATGCCAACAAAACCAATAGTTGTTCCAAATATTCAGAATACTGGTTCACAAAGTGGAACGGCGTGGGACACAACACTTATGGCAAGACAATCTCAAAGTCATAGTTGAAACTTTTTTTTTGTTTAAATTTTTTATTTATAAATTTTTTTGTTTTAGTATATTATAAAATGTTGAAAGTTTCTAATTCTATGCCGATTGCTAATTATAGTCAAGTTGTTATTTCAGATAATAGCGGAGCAACATTCAAACCAAAAACAAATTCTCGTATTCGTATAAATCTTCCAACAACTTTGGGAATGGTTGATTTTAAATCTTCTTACTTACAATTTGATACCAAAATTTTACCACACGCAAATTTAGGAACATCAAATTCTTATTTAGTTGATTGGGGAAATCGTCAAGGTTCAGAACAAATCGTCCGTGATTTAATTATTAGAGTAGACGGCCGACCCTTAGAAACAATTACTAATTATAATATTTTAGATAAAGTTAGGAAAGATTATCAAAACGATATGACATTAAACAATTTACATTCAATTTATAATCACGCTACTCTTAAGGCAGATAATCCGAGTTATTCCGCTACGGAATGGGATGCCAACACACCGACTTTAACTTATAACAACGTACCCCAGAAAAATCAACTTCATTTAGATTTAAGTGGTTTACTATCTATGGAAACTGGATTCCCAATTGTGGCATCTGGAAACGTAGAAGTTGAAATCATTTTGGAAGATGAAGAAAATGTCTTAACTTCAGTACACACTTTAACTGGAATTGACTGTAGTGCTACTACTGAAGCAGATGGTTCTTTAATTAAAATATCGGTATCGGAAGCTGAATTGTTAGCGTTAGGTTGGACTACAACAGACCACCCAGCGGTTAACGGAAATGTTTTCAAAATTAATGGTAAAGAAGATGGAACGGCATTTGCTACAAAATACGGTAAATTAACTGGTAATACAGCGGTAGATGGTAGTGGTATTGATTTGACTTGTGATTTTGCTACTGGAACTTTTGGAGATACTAAAACTTTAACTGATGTTGTTATTGAATTTTTACCAAATGTTTCAGACCCAGCGGACGCAAACACCCCACCAGTTGCTATTAGTTCTACACTTTGGAATTACAACGTTTCTAATGTTGAGTATGTTGTTCGTTCTGTTGAAATGCCCCCACCGTATTTAAATGCTTTACAGAAAAGAATTCAAGGGGAAGGATTGGTTATGGATATTCCAACTCCAACTATGTATCTCGCAAATATTCAACCAAACGTTGGTACTCAAAGTTTATTAGTTCCGTGTTATTCCAGTAGAGTTCAGAGTGTTTTATCTGTTCCCATTAATACATCTCAAGTTCATTACCAATATAATCGTAGGGGACAAGTAGATGGATTACGAAATTATCAAGCAAAAATCGGAAGTAGAGTTGAACCACAACGACCAGTTGATTTAACAAATTGGACTACTAATTTACAACACGAGTATTCATCTCAAGAACATATCCAAGAAATAACAAAATCTTTGGAAGCTTCTGGATTAAAAGAACGTTCTTTAGTAAATTGGAGAAAGTCATTTGTTTTTGGTCGTAGTTTGTCTTATGCTGGTGGTTCAGAAGATTTGACCGATAAAGGATTCAGATGGGAAATTCAATACAATACCAATACTAATTCTGCTAAATTATGTTATAATTACGTACATTCTATTAAGAGATTACAGATTGTTCCAACTGGAGTCAATATTTTCGGATGATAAATTCTATTGTAAATAAATTAAAAATAAAATAAAATCTTTTAGAATATTATAAAAATGAATTCTTCAGACCCCCAACAATCACTTCCAGCAGTTCTCCAAACTAACGCCAACGATGAAAACCAGTCAACACGTATAGAATCTATTATTCAAGAAGCAGATAACCATTCGTGGGTTAACGGTGAAACAAATGGTTTCGGAAAATCTAAATTCGTATTACAGAAAAAAGGAACAGCGTTAGCACCAAACGGAAGTTTGATGTGGAAAGTTTCGTGGAGTAGTTATGACCCAGCGAAGGACCGTTTTTGTTCTTTTGTTAGAACTTCTGGTGGTGTTAATTTAATTAGAAACGCAAGATTATATGTTGGTGGAAAGCTCATTTCAGAAACTCGTGAGTGTGGACAGAAAATAGCACTTGAAAATTGTTTTGTTCCGTATGACGCACAAGTAGAAATACTTGATGAAAAATTAATGGGAAATCATCAGTACCACTACAACTCTGATGGTACTTTACAATTAGCAGACGATAAAACCGCTTCTGAAGTTGGATTCCGTGTTCCAAATAACACAACTACTGCTACTCTTGAATGTAGTGTAAAAATTAATCAGTTGTTTCCAGTTCTTAAGGATACTATGCTACCAAGTAATTTATCATCTGATATTATTATAGAAATAGATTGGAATGGAATTTGGGCCGATTGTATGGTTGAATCTGGAAGTACTGGATTTACCGCTACGCAACGTGTTTTTGATGTGAACAGACCACGACTTCATTTAGATTATTTATCATTTGCCGATGAAATTTCTATGGCGTTAGACCAGCAAATAAATAGTGCCGAAGGAATGACAATTCCATACAGACAAGAAGTTTTAGTAAATAGTCAACTTGTAGGTGGATTAGACGCTGGTGGGGAAGCTCAAACCACCGATGTTGAATTAGGATTTGCTAATAGAAGTGTTATGAAAATTTACGTACAAAAGGTTTTACAAGGAAACGACAATCCACTATTAAGAAAAACTCGGTCTGATGGTCTTTATCAAGAAGAATTACAGTTAGTAGTTAATAACAGAAATTTATACGATAGACAAGTTCAGAAGGTTTCTGAGATGTATTCTTATTTAGGACAAACTGCCGAAAAACCAGCGTATATTTTACCATCAACTTATCAACAATTTGGTTCTTTAGATGCTAATAATATTCTTAATGCCAATATTACATTACCGAATTTAGCAACAAAAGTACCAAAAACTACCGCTATCACATCTTATCAAGGACAACAGAGATATTTAGGAATAAATCTTGCCAAAACACGAATGGGAAATGATACCCCACAGAACGCCATTCAAGTCGGTGAATCTCCGATGGTATTAAGAATTAGTAGGAATTCAGTTCCAAATGGCACAGATGAACAGACAACTTCAACTGCTCAACAATCCGCTTGTAATTTAAACATTTGGGTTGAATGTGTACGTGCTTTAGTCATTAGAAATGGAATGGTTGATGTTATCAATCTCTAAGTAAAACCAACTCTTAAATTATCTCTAATTTTTTTAAAATAATAATTTCTTTCATTTTTTAATTCAGTAAGAATAGCTTCTTGTTTAATTATTTCTAACTCTATTCTTTCTATTTCTTTATGTAATCTTTTATATTCTTTTCGCAAATCTGATGACATCGTATAATATACAATATATATAGATAATTATTCGGACTTAAGGAAAATAATATGTATTTTTACAAATAATATATTTATGTTTATTTACTTAAGAATTAAAATCTTATAGTATAATATAGAATGTCAGAATCCGCCAAATTTTTGTTTCGTGCTAAATTTTTGGAAGATGTGTCAACTAAAGAACAAATTCCCCTTCAATCCATTCAAGCGGAAAATTCATCACCAGAACTCAAATCGTTTCTTAACAAAATGACTTTTGGTCAACTTAATACTTATATTAAGAAGTATAAAAAAGATGCCGTACAAGTTTCTACTCAGATTCCGAGATGGAATACGAATCAGAATAAAAGTATTATTATTGATGGTAAATTCAAATCATATAAAACAGTTGAAAAAAATACTAAACCAACTAATATTAATATTAACTCTGCTACTAAAATCGGTGTTGTTCCCAAAAATAATAATGATTATGTTGACAGTATTACTTCAGAACTAAAGAAGCTCAATAATGGTTCTATAAGTTTTATGGAAGTTGACCCTTCTAAAATTTCAGTTAAAGAATTTTTTGCTCTACTTAGAAAATTTGTAGTTAATAAAAAACTTATTGCGAATAATCCATTTGATAGTTCAGATTGGATAACACTTTCGGCAAGAACTATTAAGGAAATTACAGATAGATTTAATCTTGTTAAAAAAGATGATATGGGTGGTTCTGCCTATGACTGGATTATGTCTGTTGCTTTTTCTGGTGGTAAATCCTTTGTTGTTCAAACTGTTTCTGAATCTACAAATCCAAAACTCGGTGGAGCATTCTTTAGATTTTATCATAATTTAAAAGATGTTGATTTGACTTCAATAGGTATTTTTCATAAAGATATTGTTAAAGACCCAAAAACATTTACAGACTATTTGAAAGATAATTGTTTATATCTTACTTTAAAACATTTGGGATTAAGCAAAAGTAAATTGAACGAACTTAAATCATTTGTTGTTAATCGTGAAGTACCATTTTCTAAGATGTCTGAAATTTGTGGAAGACTTGGGATTAGTGTTGAAATTAAACGTCTTCGTGGTTTTAAAAAAATGACCGATAAACACGACAAACTTATTTCTAATGTACGAACCGATAGATTTGGGGTTAAGTGTGATGAACATTATAAATTCTGTATGATAGACACACACTATTTTCCAAACATTCAAATTGAGCTGACTTCATTTGCTATGAAAAATTATGATAAGGTTAAAAACATTAAAGACTATAACAAAATATATTGTGTAAAAAAGGATAAATACGAAAAAACTAATAAACAATTGATAGATAGTTTTGAAGTTGTTAAACTTTTGATTAAATACAAAGATACTTTATTAACACCAATTACTTATACTGATAATATTTTGAAATCTCAGTTTATAGATAAGGTTGAAGATTATAATGATTTGTCTTATAATAAACATTTATATACAAGAAACACCAGTCTATCTCTTAGAGAACAAAGATTCGTAGAAGATGAATTGATGACTGATGAACTTGAAGAAATTTACGATTTATACCGAAAGAAAGAACGTGAGTTTTCTGAAGTGAAAGATTGTATAGAATCAATTACAAGTAATAAAAAGGAACAAGAACTAATTAAAACATATTTGGATAAATTTTTGAATTCTGGTACTACAGAATTTTATAAAGTATTTTTTGATTTTGAATCGTATTCTGATAAAAATGATAATAACATTCATAAACCGTATTTGGTTAGATATATTACTGAAGATGGTGAAGAAGGGTTTTATCGTGGTAAAAATTGTGCCAGAGAGTTTTTAGATAATCTACCAAATAATTCTAATAATATTATGTTAATCGCTCATAACGCTGGATATGATTATAAATTTCTATTCCCATACTTGTCTTGTAAAAATCCGATTGAACGTGGTAAAATGCTGATGGCGTGTTCTGCTAAATATTATTTAAATCGTAATAAAAAACTTGAAAGAACTATTAACATTAAAATTAAAGATAGTTATGCTTTGATTTCTAAAAAACTTTCTGATTTTGGTTCTATGTTTAAATTAGAAACTGAAAAAGAAGTGATTCCATATAAATTATATAATCATTTTCTTTCTGTTAACGATTCTGAATTTAATATTGATAAGGAAACTTGTTATAAATTTGTTTTAGATGAATTCAAACTATTAGGAACAGAAGCTCAAAATGAAAAACTACAACAGTTTAAAAATAATGTAATTAAATGGGATTGTGAATATGGTGGTGAAATCAATATGTTTGAATATTCAAACCAATATTGTAGAATTGATTGTGAAGTATTAAAAAATGGTTATACTATTTTTAGAGAGTGGATTAAGAAATTAGGTAAAGAATCCGAAGATGAAGTTGAATTGGATATTGATAACATTATTAGTAGTGCTTCACTTGCTCATAAATATTTAATTAGTCAAGGGTGTTATGAAGATGTTTATGAAATCGCTGGTAAACCAAGACACTTTATCCAAAAATGTGTTGTCGGTGGTCGTACTATGACTAATCAGAATAAAAAGTGGAAGATTGAAGGTGGAAAAATTGCTGATTTTGATGCTTGTAGTTTGTATCCAAGTGCTATGTTTTTGGGTGATGGATTTTTGATGGGACGGCCCAAAATTCTGAAACATACCGATTTAAAATCTTGTTTGAAACTGGATGGTATCTTCGTTAAATGTCTTATTAAAAGTGTTGGTATTAAAAGACATTTTCCGTTAGCATCCAGTATGACAGAAAGTGGTGTACGTGATTTTACTAACGATTTAGTTGGTAAAGTATTATTTCTTGATAAACAATCTATTTTAGATTTACAAGAATTCCAAGATGTAGATTTGGAAATTCTTAGTGGGTATTATTTTGATGAAGGTAGAAACACTAAAATTAAAAATACTATTAGTTATTTGTATGAAACCAGAAAACTGAAGAAAGCTCAAAAGAATCCAATTCAAGAAATTTATAAACTTATAATGAATAGTGCTTATGGCAAAAGTATTTTGAAACCGATTGATACACAAACCGATATCGTTCCAGAATCAACTTATAATAAAAAAACTAAACAATATGAAAATAAATGGAATGATTATCTTTCAAAAAATTATAATTATATTAAAGAATGGTACAAAGTCGGTAATGAATATATAGTGAAGAAACATAAGACTATTGACGACCATTTTAACAACGCTCAAGTTGGAGTTGAAGTTCTATCAAAATCTAAAAATATTATGAACCGTGTAATGTGTTTGGGCGAAGATTTGAAACTAAAAATGTATACTCAAGATACGGATAGTATCCATATTGATTATGATGAAGTTGAAATATTACGTCAACATTATTATAAAAAATATAATACTGAATTGATTGGAAAAGAAATGGGACAATTTCATATTGATTTTGATTTGGAAAATAGTGTTGGGGATATTTGGGCGACGGATTGCGTTTTTCTTGGAAAGAAATGCTATATTGATAAATTAGAAAGTCGTGATAAAAATAATAAACCGATTTACGGACATCATATCAGAATGAAAGGTGTACCGAGTAAATCAATAGATTACACAGCAAATAAAAAATTTAATGGTGATGTAATGAAACTTTATGAAAGTCTATATGAAGGTAATAAAGTAAACTTTGACTTGCTTTGTGGGGGAGCGGTTGATATGTTTCAAACTGGATATAGAAATGCTGATGACAAATTAATTAAAGATTGTTCTAAAATTTATACTATGAATGAATTTCACAGAACTTTAAGTTTTAATTATGAAGAAGGTATCTTTTAATATATTATGTTTCATTTATTACCAATTGAGCTGAAATCTAAGATTATGTTTAGCGGTTATATAGTTCACCCAGTAGCAGAACTAATCAAAGAATTAATAAGGAACTATCATCTAAGAGAAATACTAATAGAAGATAGAAAATTAATAATTGTAGATTTAAATTTTTTTGAATGTTTATCAATAACATACTTAAGGAACGTGTGTCATCTTTTTTGGTTTTAATTTTCTGCGTTTTTCCATATTTTATAAAATATATAGATATATTATAGAATATGACAAAGTTAAATTTTGGTAAAAAGAAAAGTGATTTAATTTGGGGACTTGAGAATGAAAAGATAGTGTTTGAATATATTGAAGCACTACACCCCAACGAGGATGTTTATTTCTTTAGAAATAAATATAATGAATTTGATTTTTTTGTAATGAATTCTGATAAAGAAGTGATTCACGAGTACGAATTGAAATCAAGACGAAAGATTAATTTTTATACACACGAAGATTTAATGTTTGGAGCAAACAAAAAGGAATATGCTGACGAGAAGCTCAAATTGAATCCCAATTGTAAATTCACAGTTATGTGGTATTTAACCGCTGTTGATGAACTTTATTTTTGGGATTACTATGATTCAGAAAAACAAAAGCATCAGTACGAGATTAGATTAGGTTGGAATGGTAATGAAAAACGTGTTCCTTGTGTATACGTTAAAACCAAATTTATGACTCAACTTGAACTCTACGATT
>ERZ1039804.635-NODE-635-length-22269-cov-12.599577_pt1 | contig 22269 bp, 12 predicted proteins | sample MGYA00383089_ERZ1039804 | MGnify/ENA primary metagenome ERZ1039804 (study PRJEB29581, sample SAMEA5548359) | metagenome | biome: marine; feature: coastal; material: water | depth 1 m | study: Short-term variability in the microbial, nano- and picoplankton...
CTTTATAAAGCATGTCTCTATCAGCTTTCTTAGGATTATATGCTAATTTAGTAACACCAAATAGTTGACCTCTAGTTGCACCAGCAGGTGAGAACCATGCATCAGCAACATTGTCTGTATTTGCACAAAGACCAGCACAAAGACCAGAAGCTCCTAACCATCTGTATACGTCGTTATATTTATCATAAACGTAAACAGCTCCAGAGTCTGTTGAAGCGTAAGAAGTAGAGGCTAATGTGTCAGCCCAGGCTTTTACGTCAGCAGCAGGAGTCGCGGATCCAACTGAATCTTCGATTGGAGGCGATACAAAAGCCATACAATCTTTTCTTGTGTTACATATTTCAATAAGTTTATCTGCAATATTCTTTGCTCCATTAGAGTCTGGATATGCAAATAGTAAGTTTACGTCGACTGTTTCAGCATCTGCTAAAAATTCAAATGCAGTACCGATCTCTCCGTGAGTTGGTGCGTTATCATCGGCGCCATTTGCCAGCGTTGCAGTAATTACAGTGTTTATAGTAGTATATACCTTATCAGCTGTCGCTTCGGAGATAGCATCGCCGATGTCAGTCAATCCGGTAATATCTGCATTTGTGTAGACATACCTAGAGGTTCTATTAATCACTTCTTTATAGTAATTAGATGTTCCATCTGGTTTTTTAGAATCTGAGGCCTGAGAAACGAGTTGGAAAGTTTCTAGAACTGTTCCAGCTACCCCAGTCCAATCTCCTGCGTCGTCAATGACCGCAATATTCATCTCGTCAGCTGTAACATCGTGTGGTGATGCCGCAGCAGTATCTGATGTTCCTGGAGCTACGTCAAAAGCTGCTTTAACGCCAGCGTCTAAAGCGGTATGCGATGTCGTATTAGTTGCGACTACAACCTTTAAAGAGTTACCTAGTTTGCCAGGATATCTTGCGTGAAACATCCCGGTAGAAATAGTTTGACCTTCAAAGTCCTCTAAATTGTTAATAATTTGTGCAGTCCCGTCGGTTGCGTTTAGCTGACCGTCTGTTTCTGCTCGTACTACTTTTAGTGCGTTACCATACTTTAAGAATGATGCTGCGGTTAAAAAGTATTTTGCTGTATTGTCGTCCGGTGTTCCGAAGATACTTGCTAGTTCTGTTTCTGAACCAACCGTTCTAACTTCGTTTACTGGACCCCAATTAAAAGCTCCTGCAAATCCACCAATACTGGTTGAGACTGCAGGTATTACGCCCGATGCGTCAATTTCATTGACTTGGACGCCTGGTGATACTTGAAATGCCATTTTTTTGTCCTCTCAATTTGAGTTATTAATAAGTTTTCATAATACGGTTATGTTCAATCAGTATTATTTATATAAATAAAGTTTTAAAGGTGTTCAACCTCAAACCATACATTACCTTCTCCATCGCCTTTTCCATCAGCGACACTACTACGTCCGTCATTAATAATTCCAAACGGCAATAAATCATCATGTATTGCCTGTAATTGTTCTTTATACAACATGTTCTTCATGTCGATATTCGTTATTCCCTGAAATATATCAGTTGTTGTAAACCACGCGAATAATACTAAATTCATTACTAAGTCATCATGATTAGGAGCTTGTGCTTCAAATGAGTTGCCTCTTGCAACAAACGTACACATTTCCTCAATAGTATTAGCATCAACAATGTGAAGCTTTTTTTGACCTATTAAATCTTTAAGTGTAGAACAACCTATTCTTTTTACTCTTCTCGTCATTGTTGCACCAATCGCATTTGCCTTAACCTGCGATTCAACAAACATATTTTCGTATTCTAAATCGTAATATAATCCATTACAAACAACCGCTCCCTGGTCATTAGATTCTACTATAATATACGCTTCGTTATATAACTTAGCATATTTATAGCACATATCGGGTAATAACATTGGTGATATATTATTATCTCTAAACACACAAACCTGTTTAAATGGGTTTACGGAAGTATCTATAACAGTAAATGTACTATAGTCTTGGCCACGACCCTTAGACACATCAACCGTCATAACGTATTGATGATCTTCAATGCATTTTTCATAAATGTATAAGTTTTCATTCCACGTCATCGGACGCAAAGACTTTTGTGCAAGTAAATCACTCGCATCAATTAAAGTGTTTCCCCTTCCATGAAAGTTATTACCAAATTCTTGGTCAAACTGCAACTCTGAAGTGTTTGCAATCGTCTGCCTTTTCCACTCGTCATCTCTTCCTGGAACATCCCACCAATCAACTCTAAAAGCTTTATACTCATTCGTGTATGTAGTAGCACCTTCCCAGATTCTATGAAACACATTACCAATACCGTTTGCTGTAGAAGTAATAATAACCTTTGTATCTTTACCAGATGAAACAACTGGATAAGTTGAAGTATAAAATTGTGCATCGTTTTCTACAAAAGCAAACTCATCTAGAAACAATAAGTTAATAGACAAACCACGAATAGAGCTACCAGAAGTAGCTGATGCAATAATCTTAGAGTTATTACTGAATTCAATAGATCCTTTATTTAGTGCCTTACATCCTGGCTGCAAAAAGAACGGTAAATTTTCTAACATCAATGTAATACGAGCTAACATCTCTCTTGCAGTAGAACCTTTGTTTGCAAGAATAGCAATTGTTTTCTCTGGATGAAAACACGCGTACCAAAGCAAATATGCAACAGCCGATATAGACTTACCAGACTGTCTACACGCTAAAATAACAGAAAACCTATTATCATTAAAATGTTTGAACATATTCTTTTGATAAGGATAAAGTTTAAACGGAACTAAACCATCATCTAGTGATATTACCTTCAAATAGTTTATAGCGAAATGCGAAGGATCCATCATGCATTGACGATACTCCTTTATTTCTTCTTCGCTAAACTGGCTCTCTACGCCATCCTTCTTTACATTAGGATTACCTAGGTAACCTTCATGCTCATTCTTCGGGCGTGGCATCTATTACCTTCTTTTGTTCTTTATCATGCTTCATAAATAATCTTTGCAGATCAGTAGTACTACCAACAAACAAATTGTTATTAGTAACTTCTTTCTTATTTTTACTTCCGTCTGTCAGATCTCTATGATCTTTTTGTAGGTCCATAAGTTTATCGGTTACATCTCCAATATCTTTTATGGCTTTAGATAAAACCTCAAACGCTCTTGGGTGTTCTGATTCTCTGGCAAGCTCTGCAAGTACGTCTAGTGACCGCACTCCAGTTTCGATAAGATCCTTATATGTTTTCCTAGAAAACTCATAATCGTCTTTTATTTCTTTCTGCGCTTTAGTAGCTTCAACCTTCGGAGCTTTTTTCTCAGGCAGATTCTTATTCAGGCTTTCCTGCATTTTCTCTAATTTATCCATAATGTACCTATGTTATACTTACGTTAACAGTATAGTTATCATCTTCATCTGCATCAGCAGGAGTTATTGTAAAATCCATGTTTTCTAGAATGTTTGATCCACCCGCATCAGCGTTAAAATCTAAGTTAATTTCTCTAATAACTCCTTGATCTGCGGTAGGCCCAAAGTACTTCATCTTCATAACAAAGTCGAATTGGTATATCAAAGCTCTACGAGTTTGAAAATCTCCCTCGTAATCATCTTGAATAGTAACTGCGTTTAATATAATAGGAACATCCTGCTTATAATCAAAACCAGTTACTGGATTAATTGTTACTGTATATTCTGGTTGAAAATATGGAAGAATTTGTTCCATAATTTGCAAACCATCATCTTGATTTTTAGCCATGGCAAATAGTGACATATTAATATTATAGGCCACGGCTTGTTTAATTGTTTTCTTTTTAGTAGAATCAGTTGCATGATTTTCTACTATTTGATTTCTTTTGGCTAGCTTCTGAGTGGAATCAATATCCATGGAAGTTATTTCAAATCCCATTCTAGGTAACTTAATAGCCATTGTGGCATCTTGACCCGTTATAGAATCTAGCCTAGACAAAAACTTTTGTTTAGGTCCATATGCTAATGGCACTTTAATCTGATTTAATACATTACCAGAACCGTCTTGTCTAATAACGCTAATGTTATTAAATATAGTACCAAATAAAGCTACTGCTTTTCGTGTTGTTGCGTGGTAAAAGTGAGTTCCAAACATTAGTATGTCTCCGACGCGTCGCCAAACGGATTAGTTTCGGTAAAGTCTAAGAATCCATCAGCCTCTACTTCAAATGCATAGTTTTCAGCTTGATCGTCACTTGGGAATGCTTCCTCATCAGCCACATTGTTTATATCTGTAATATAACAAGTGCTGTTTGATTCTGATCCGACAAGTCCAAGCGTTCCAGATACTATAAAGTCTTTTGCATCAGTGCTACCAGTAACTCCTACGTTAGAAACTGATATAGTTCCAAGTGTATCACTAGTCTTAGTAACAGTTTGAACTTCTCCATATACACTTATTGCAGGATCCGTAGAAATTACTTGTGTTACTGTTTCGCCTAACGTAAAGTGTTCTCCTCCAGTAACATCAAGCGTCATACCAACTTGATATGATTGCTGTGCCTGTACTCCGTCAATAGCTTGTACACCAGTTTCAAAGTCTTCTTCATTATATTCGAATAAGCTACATTGCATTTTATATACTGGAAGATTTGAAAGCTGATAAAACGGTTGTTCGTCTTCAACAAAAGAAATCTCAAAGAACGAGTTAGACATTGGAAGAAACAATAAATCACCTTCTTGAGGTTTATTAGTTTCTACAGTGTTATTCCACACACCGACCAAGTTTTGCCATTGTCTTCTAGAAATAATAAACGTGGCTTCATCTCTGATTTCAAGACCAAACTTCTGATAAAGATCTCCAGAACCTTCAAATCCATCGGTGTTTTCAATATAAGCTTCAATAAGATACGCGTCATCAAATTTAGATGCAGTATCTTCGCCTAATATGTTATCTCTAGAAACTAAAGTTCTTGGGACGTAATATACGTCCTGACCAAAAATCTTAAGGGATTCAATAATCAAATCCTCATATAAGTTTTGTTCCGACTTTACTGCCTGAGAGAAATATACGCTTCTTGGCATATCTTATCCCGTATAAAAGTCAACTGGCTGTTCCCAGTTTAGTCTGACTTCTTCATTTAATTTTTCTATTTCTTCTTTAGCATCTTCTAAAATCTGTCGTCCGTTAAATGTAACACCACCTGGCATTACCATACCTTCAAACTTAGAAAGATTTACACCCCATTGCATTTTAATTAATGCTGTAGCGTAGCGCTTTAAAAAATAATCGTTGTATACATCAGTATACGTTGTTGGATCTAATATTCTATAACACTCGATGATTATATATTCATCTACTGCAACTTCTTTAGACCAATCCATATCAATACGTAGTTGATTTTTATGTCGGTCAAAACTAATATGTTTAGTGTCCGAATCCATAATAAGATCTAACATAGAAAGCCACTGTTGTGCCATTTCGTATTCTACTAATGATCCCATATAACCAAGAGAGTACATATCGTTTAAATGCATTTGATATTGAATATCAAACATATTATTAGCGCCGCTTTCTCTTAGTGGAAATATTTGAATTACATCTGTTACTAAATCAGGTATAGTTAAATACCCGTTAGTGATATCATCGGCCGATACTTGATGCTTTAAAAAAACCTTTTCAATAGCATCCGCGTGATAGTGTTGATAAAACTGTAAAGCCTCATCAATACGATCTTCTACCTGATCATCGTCAACATTAATTTCAACAACAGGTGCACCTAAGGCTCTAAAGCAATAGTCTATTAATGTTGTTCTGCTATTTGGTTTTGCCATTTTTTAACTCCAAGTTGCCAAGCATATTGATCTAACCAACTCATCGTGCGTCGAATAGTCAGTGCCTGTTCCGTCGTCTTGATATCTAAATATTACATGAGAGGACGGTGATACTACAGGTAAGTCGTCGTCGTTAGGATCGTCCCATGTATTTATATACACAACCGTGACTGTAGGATTAGCTCCATTAGTTGATACATCAGCCTCTAAAGATTGATCCTCAGCTGGTAATACCTTTATATTCTCAATTTTCCTTGTTTTTGTAATTGCCATGTTATTTCTCGCCCTCTTCGAGTACTTTTAGTCTTTCCTCTAATCTATTTATAAGACTTTGTTGCTCCTTTATTGCTTCTACTAGTACTGGAACAACTGCTTGATAATTTACTACTTTGTGTTCTTCCCCATCGATATTTGTAATGTCTTTTACAACCTCGGGTATTACTTCTTCTACTTCTTGAGCAATAAATCCTAAATTGTCTTTCGACTTACTTTCATCAATCCAATCAAACTTGACACCTCTTAATCTAAGAGTTTTATCTAGCGATCCTTCCAAGTCTCTCACATTTTCTTTTAATCTAGCATCTGAAGTTGTTGTAGTTGAATAAGCAGTAATATCTCCCTTAGCATGGAAAGCACCAGCAGGAGTAAATTGAAAACAATCACCAACACCACTATTAGTAGAGAATATTTTTAAATTACCAACACCAGTTCCAGAAGCATGCCACCACAATGTCATTTGTGGACCAGCTGAATGATAAAATTTAAGTCCATTCCTGCTGTCATTATCAGTAGTAGAACCGCCTCTATATACTGATTGGCCATATGCATTTATTGAGTATGTGTCCTGATAAAAGCGAATTTCACCGCCCGTGGTACTCATTTTAATATTCTGGCTAAGTTCAGCGCCTTTACCTTTCCAATAATCAAAAACATGTCCGGCGGCGCTTAAGGTTTTATCTCCATACCATTTCCACCAAGCCCCTGAGTTGTTACCGTCGACTGAATACGAAGTATTGCCATCATCACAGGTAACATAGTTATCGTCGCCAGATGCATCGTTAAGCCATACAAACTTTGGAGAAACTACTTTTGCTGTGGCAAACATGTCATCAGTAGAAATGTCGGGATCGTTACCATCTGGGTAATTAGTTGTATCACCGCCAACATGCAATTTACCTATAGTTGCCTGCGGTATATTTTCTAGATTCCTGCCACTGTCCATAAAGCGAGTTCCGGTCATGTAAAGACCGCTGCCAGCTCTAAAATGAATCTGAAGCCAATCTAGCGAAGCATCTGCACCACCAATATAAAGCGTCTTATTATTATCAGTAGACGGTCTAATATATGATGCGCCGCGATTCATTGACAATCCCCACCCATTCAATGTCAAATCTTCACCGGTTCCATCATGAACCGTCACCGTACCAGTAATAGCAGCAGCTCCGACTGTAACTCCAGTCCTAAATACTCCATTACCAGTATTATTAATTCCATAGTTTACACTTGATTCCATCACAAACAATCCATTATCAGCTCGAATGTAGCGAGGAGTGTAAATGTTTTTATTAGTAGACGAATTTATTCTTAACCAACTAGTATCTTGTGTTCCTATTTCTCCTACTCGTGTAGAGCCATTATAGAACTGTATATCATCTGCTGTACCATCATCAGCGGGTAATATTTTTAAACAAGAACTTGCATCTGTACCATCTCCAATAACAACAGCATTATCTGCTGTAAGTCTCATAACTGGAGCAGCATTTAACTGAGAATTATATGGTGAAGTATAAAAATGAAGTTCGCCATTAAATGTGGTAGTACTAGTGCCATTTCCTTGACTGTTAACTGCAACCATTCTTGCAAGATTTCTTGCGCCTACTCCTGAACCATCGCTGCCATGCCAATCGATACTACCCATCTCATCGCCGTTTGCCCAACCAGTTTTGGCAGCTGACCTGATTTGTACAACACCTTGATTGATTGGTACAGTTCCTTGAGCATATGACATGAGAGAAACGCCATCAGTTGAAGCATTTGGATATGAATGAACACCTTTTCCTGTTCCAGTTTCTCCATCTACTTTAAATAGGTGAGCTGTAGCATTATGTCTACTAATTACAAAGTCAGCTCCTGAGTCGTTATTGGTATTGGAATCAAGGTCAATATATAAAGCTCCATAAGATGAAATTCTCAAGTCATCCGTAACGGTATTGGAATTGCTTGTAGATGCTATAGAATGATGTGAACTGCTATCACCATAAAATGTAATCTCACCGCCTCTTGGTAAATGTATTGAGTTATCGCCAGTATTATTTTCAGCAGCTAAATTTAAATCAGCATTTACGGTAACCACACTATCTTGAACTTGAAGTCTATCATCACCACCAGTTCTAAATTTCATTGAGTTTGCTTCAAATCTAATATAAGTGTCATTATCTCCATTGTGATACAAATATTCATTAAAGTAAGCATTACCAACATTTTCTAGTTGATTTCCCCCAAGAGATACATTATCATTAAATGTAGTTCCTCCAGCAGTAATTTCCATTCTTTGCGTGCCATTCGCGACAAACTTTAATACGTTTGCATCACCATAATCGATATAAGTATTGCCACTGCCGCTTCCGCTATGCCATATTTTTCCATCGTAAGAAAATCTAAATTCTTCAGTAGGATAGCTATCATTGTCTCCCATCCCCATAAAGAAGCCACTGTGTCCATCACCCCAACCAGCATTAGTTGTTCCATTATCCAACACAGCTCTTTTATACGCACCAAATACATAACTTGTTATATAGCCTGAATTATGTTGTGCAGAACCTTGTAAGAAAGGTAAGTATGTATTTGTGGTACCTACGTTTACTTTTGGTAAATGTATTGGAGCATTAAGTGCATTATAACCAAATCCGCTTAATGCAGTTTCGTCAAAGTCAAGCCAATTGTCCCACGTGATTGACTTTCCATTCATCTGCATTCTATCTTGACGCCATTCTGTTACTTCACCACCGCCCGCGACAACTCTAAATTGGTCTGCCGCATGGAACTGTATATAAGTATTTGTATCTCCAACATGCCTTAGTTTATTTGGTATATTAACTTCACCTGTAAATGTTGGGTTTGCTATTGGAGCATATGCCGATAGTGATTGGTGTGAAGTAAGTACTTGTGTGCCACCAGAGTATAATACACCAGTAGCATTTATATCACCTTGAACTTCAAACTCATAATTATTACCAGTATATGCACCAAATCTTGCTAGTTCACTGAATGAATTTGCAGTTGACTCTGATATATCAATATATAGTGGTATTCCTCCACCTTTATCTTGCTTTCTAAATCTATGTTGATAACGGCCGTCTGTGTAATTACCAGAACCCGTTTGGAATCTAAGTCCTCTACTCGAACTGGCTGATGAGCTTCCAGTTGATATTGTTACAGAACCACCATAAGGCTGTAGTTCTATGTCACCACCGTTATCACCATTGTATGTTTGCCATTGGAAGAATCCGTCATCATTCCTCAATGCAGAAGGTCTCATATACATTAAGTCATCAGAGCCTTGACGTATTGAGAATGAATTTGTTATAAGTCCGTGAGTTCCGCCCACTGTATGTATAGATGCTCCGCCAACACCAACTTGGTTTGCTGTAGTGTTTCCCCTATCAGTCACAGAATCCAAAGTATCAGATTCTGATGCAGATATTGTAATAGAAGTATTGCCGCTTTGGTTTGCTGTAAACGTCCCTCCGCCAGAAGCAATTCCTGACGTGGAAATAGTAAGAGTTCCATTGCCTACAGAAGGAATACTAGAGGCAGCTGCATAATAAGAACCATGTTGTCCATCTAACTTATCTGCATCAAGACCTGAATTTGCACCGTCACTTCTACTTGACCATGTTTGTCTCCATGGGCCCCATGTACCATTCCATTTTACACGAATAAAAGCACCATCATCATTGTGTGGTATATATTCTTGCACTACATAATTAGCATCGTTTATAAATTGAGTTACACGAAGCATGCCCCAACCATACGCATTACCCTCATGCGAAGGTCCATTAGTTGTTCCTGTACCATTCGTCCAATTTGAAACATAGTGAATACCGTTAGCAGTTTTATCATCAAAGCTCTGCGAATTATTTCCGGAAATAGTTCCACTATTATTTCCTAAAAATACTCTTGACGATAATCGAGCATCTGCAATAGTGCCACTTGAAATATTAGTAGCATTTAAAGTATTTAGGCCTGAACCGTTTCCTTGCCATTGTCCCGTTGTGTATACATTTTTATTAAATTCAAACCTATTGTCTGCTTCATCCCAAAGCACTTGCGCGCCCGAACCAGCAACAATTAATCCAGAACCACCGGAAGAAGCTTCATTTTGGCCAACACCAACTGTAATTGTTTTATCAGTAACGTCTAAGTCAGTAACAGATGCGCTATTGATAGCGCCAGTAATATTTAAACTTCCAGTAACCGTAAGATCACCTACATTAGTTAAATCATTGCCTCCTAAAGAAAGATCTGACGCTAATGACACATCACTTCCGCTTGCGCCTAATGTAAGCGTTACTCCGGATGTACCACGAATGCTACCATCTTGTTCAAAAACAATATCGACGCTGTTAGTACCGTCACCAATATATACATCAGAAGAAGTATCTCCGATTTCGATATCACCGCCAGCATTAGTAATCTTAAGATTGCCACTGGAATCAGTTTCAATTTTTGCGTCGACGTTCCCAGAAGAATCTTTAAACTCTTGCTTTCTCGATCCTGGGGTTATCAGTAAATCATCTGACATTAGTCATTTCCTCCAATTATACTCTTATTTATACTCATTTTAATCTACCGCCAATACGCTTTACTCTTCGAGTGGTCGAGTTGTTAAATCCTCTCCTAGATTGTTGATGTGTCATAAATTTTTGTTCTTTTACGCCGCTTCCTTTATCCATATAAATTTCAATTGGTTTTTCAAACCAGTGTTCATCTCCATCACCTTGGTTAGTTGATGTAGATCTTATATAAGCCGTAATATAATAGTCGTAATTTACAGGATCAATTGTAACAGTCTTTCTCTCGTAACCAGAAGCGGCCGCTGTTGTAAATTGATTTTGTTCAAAGAAGCCACCCCAGTAAGAATCTGGAGATACTCCTGATTGCTGTCCACTTGTAGCAGATCCATCATAGAATCTCCCTTGCAAATAGCTATTTACGCACCTACCTACTATATACGGCATTGTCCCACTAAATCCGCTACTTAATTTTAATTCTGCAGCAATATAAACTCTAGCGCCAGCCGGAACATACACTGATTCTGCAAAACCACCTTCGTTGCTGGAATTAGTATCTACATAATTTTTCCATGCGTTTTCATCATTGTCCCAAGTTCTCCATCTTCGATATGACCATTGCGCAGTATCGTTTATTTTAAAATTATGATTAATTGAAGTCATAATTTCGTTTTTATATGATCTATCCGCAGAATGGTTGCCATTACCCTGTATTTGCACTCCGTTTACCGGAGTTGTTGCTCCGCCAGTAGCATCCCATTGATTTCCAAAATAAGAGTTTAGCCAATTTACATTTCCGCCAGTTCCTAAAATAGGCCAAGATCTATAAAAGTCAAAGTAATTTCTATCGCGAACTACATTGCAAGCAGTATAATATTCATACCAAGGCCGTTGCTCATGAAACAACAAGTAATTATGTCGTATTAAAGAAGATGCTGCACGCTGGTGATGCATTAACATCCCGTAGTCGTCTGCCCTAGAGCCATAGTTATAGGCAAATTCACTATAAGGCTCGTAAAATCCATCAAAATGAAAACTTGAATACGAAGATCTAGTTGAGTAATTTCCCATAATCTGCATGTTATTACCACTAGAGTATCTCCACATATTTAAATGCCCATTGTAATAGACATTACGCTTAATATACCCTTGGTGAAAATCTCTTACTGCCATGCATGAATTATTGCCGCTATTGTTTGGCGTATACACATTACCTTCAATTCCAGAAGCATATTGTCCATGAGAACTATTATCGTAACTAAAGTAACCACGACACATCACTCCTCTAAACCATGTACTATTTTTACTATTAGATCCTATACCTTCAAACAAACAATTGCGTAATCTAAATCGTCTTTTGTACGCGTTACTAGATGTAGTTCCTTCGATATAAATAAACGGCCTGTCCTCTGATGTACTAGCTTGTCCATCTTCTTCAATAGTAGCAGCCCTAATTTGTGTATCTCTATCATAGATAACTACCCAACCACCAGGATTTGAAGTTGTTCTTGCTTTACGATCATTAGCTAAGTTTGTTGTTAACGTAACAGTGTTTCCACTTATTGCAGAAATAGTATATCTAGCTTCGTAATCCCAGTTAGTATCTGATGGGTTATTGGCATCAATTAATATTCTTTTACCTACTGCCATTCCGGCAGTAGATGCCACTGTAATCTGATTGGTTCCTGCGTTAGAGTCTGCGGTTAACGGTGTTGCAACTTTTTGAACAGCATCATCGTCATAATGATATTTTTCTGTTCCAGTTTGGTATATAGTTTCTCCTACCACACTACCAGCAACAGCGTTATTAAATGTTATGCGATTACCGCCAAGCCCTATATCCGTAATAGTCTTAATATTTCTATTTGATCCAGTTCCAAAAATAACCTTTTGTCCAACTCTAAACACTGATGCATCATCTACACGTACCTTAGTTCCATTAACTTTTTGAATAACTGCAGTAGGAGAAACAAACTGCCTAAAATAAACGGCGTTGCCACTTACATCATGCACAATAAACCCTTCATCCATTTTTCCGTGATTCCAGTATTGATTTGTATTTTCAAGAGTTCTATAAACTTGAATCCAATCGCCTGCGGCAAAGCCAGATGCTGAAGTAAACGTCAGCGCCGTAGATCCTATAGCCTTTGCGCCATTTAACGTAGTTTCTTGATTAGGATTATTACCATTAACTTCAAATGTCATTACGTATCTGGCTTTCATTCTAATCGAATGTTGGGCGGCATCGTCGCCTTTTATTTCAAAAATAGCACCATTATCCATTAAGAAATACGGCCCTGTATTTGAGTTGTTTTCTATAAAATAATAATTTATGTCGTTCGCATTTGTTCCGCCTGTACCATTTGCGTGATCAACAGTAAAATTACCATTCATTCTTATTTTACCAGAACCGGTAATATGAAGCTTTCCGTAACATGTAGAATCGTGGAACCCATTAGTTGTTCTTCTATCATCATTAATAGTTACTATATGACCGGCAGAAACCACAAATTGATCTCCATCTACAGGAACTGCAGAGCCTCCCCAAGTTGAGGTAGAATTAAAATTTCCTGACTGGGATGATGTTCTAGTCGCCATCGTCAACTCCTGGTTCTAAATATGGATATAAACTAAAATCATCTTCGACGTCGCATTGCACATAAAACAATACTCTAGTCGGTGTATCAGATGTAATTTCTGCGTGTACTGACATTTCCTCACCATCTTTATCTACGATTGTAAGTTCTCCAGTTGATTTATTATACTTAAAATTAGCTTGCATGCTTCTATTTATACCTTATAGGTATCTCCCTCTTCCTCTTAAATAACTTTGTTTTACTTCAGCGGCTGATAATATCTCATCCTTATAGAATTTAAACATCTCTATCTTACCATTAAAACTTCTGCTTGTTCCGCTATTTCCACCAATAGTCATATCAGTCCCAATTCCACCTGAGTTTAAATATTCTATAGTTGTCCAGTCTTTATCTACAATCAATACTCCATCAATATATATTTTTGCATATCTGCCATTATATGTAAATGCTATATGATACCAAGTGCTGTGATTAATAGGACTTGAAGCGGTTGTTTGTCTTAACGTGCTTCCGGCAATTGTTTTATTAAATGCTACATAAGTGGGAAACGTCTGTCCTATATGGCATATCGGATTGGCTTTATCAAAAACTCTTGGATATGGATTATTTTGAGAAGAATCGCAATAAAACCACCACTCAACTGAAAAGTCTCCATCTGGATGTAGATCGTTGTTGTTATTATCTATTGTTATTTTATCGTTTGACGTATTCGTGAATTCCCATTTACCATTAGATCCATATGTTAATGATGTAGCTGTAACCGTTCGCTTATAAGAAGACAAATCTAATATAGATTCTGTATTAGATCTTTCGCCTCTAATGTACGGACTGGGCAAGCTACCTTCTTCTAGCTGACTGGCTGCAACGTACAGATAATTATAGTTAGACTGTCCTACTAAATTAGGCCTTAAATATCCGCCTAGTCTATCTATCCTAGGACTATCACTTTCCTGATCTCTAATAGTGCTTTTAGGAACAAAAGGAACGTGTATTCGTTGCCATGAACCACGAGTGCTAGTGTTTGCCAGTACCTTAGTTTGATTTATATCTGCGGTAAAATTCCAATAATTATATTGGCTATTATATACTGCAGAAGAAGCGGTTGAATTTTGTGTATGCCATTCCACACCTGTGCTATTTTGCGTGACCGTAGAATGTGTGCTATCACCTACCGTTGTTCCTGGAGGTATATAAACATAACAACTTAAAACGTGAGTAACATCTAGTGTATCTAATTCGTCAATGTCAAACCCACCGTGGGGGCTCCATCTAGAATAATTGTCTGGATTACTATCTTCCACATAAAATATATTACAATCTTCAACAGGCAATTCTGGAATGTTTATAATTGGACCAACATACCAGTTTACGTCAGAAGCCAACTGACCACTAGAAGAGTGGCTATTACTGGCAAAAGGCTTTTTGTCAGATCTTCCAACACTATTGGCCTGGCCCCAAGTAGAAGTAGCTAAATAATTGTTAGTAGGTCTACCCTTCCAGCTAGACGGATTATAAGCGTCAATGGCAACTAATAAACTCATATCATTCTTCCTTTTGTCGCATGGTAATTAGTAAGAACTTCAGAACTATTTAAAGCTTTAGAGTAAGCCCTAACTAGTGATAAATCGATATTAGGATATCTACTACCAATACCTCCAACATATAAAGTATTATCATATTCGCGCATATTATAACTATTTTTATCGAACTGATCAGAAGAAACTAATACACCATTTAAATAAGAATTTACTAAACCATTTTCGTATGTCATAACACTATGATACCAATTTCCATTTGTCATATTACCAGCTGATTCAGATAACTGCCCTGTAGCACCATCGGTAGTTCTTATTTGATGACGTATATGATTTGTGTTAACTAGTATTCCGCCGTGATGCCCGCCCCTTCCTATAATAACGGCTTCATTGGCATTAGAATCACTTATTTGTTTAAATAGACATTCTAACGACCATTCTCCAAGCTCGTTAGTTGCTTTTAGTATTCCTTTGTCAATAGTTGCCGTACTATATTCTGTATCAGCGCTTCTAAAAGACACCGCATTATTAGTAGAAGAATATTCGGGAGTGCCACTTACAAAACTTAAATCATAACCGTTTTTAGTCAAGTCTTTCCATGTATTTCTCTGATACGCAACGTACGGCGTAGCATGATCTTTTTCTTCTAATTGAACGTCGTATATCTCAACTACTGTATTTGCAGTAATATAAAAATCCATAAATCTATATGTATTTGTGTATGCGCTTCTTGAACCGGTCGCAGTATGATACCAATGATCGTTATTTAGCGTTTGCGTCTTAGTTATAGATTGATCATTCCAATCCGTAGGAGTAAAATTAGGAGTGACTCCACCGGTCGAACTAATGATTTTATTTCTAAAACTCATGGTATATGTTTCGCCATCTGTTAAATTGCTAACATTAAAATAAAATCTAAAAGACCCGGTTGTAGACCCACTAGTAATCCTATATACGCTATTCGCTGTAACCGTGGATAACGAAACGCTTGCAACAAGATTGCCGATAGTCCAATCCTTTACGCCAGCAGATGTATTTGCTAGATTTGTAGTAGCCTCACCCTCAAAGCTTTTAGGATTTGTTGCATCGCAATATAGTTCTAAACCATCAAGGGTAATTTTACTATTGTGAGAAATCATAATCCGTATTTACCTCTCACTGCAATAAAATTTTGTTTTACTTCTTCTGCGCTTAATTCTCTATTATATACTTGAGCTTCTTTTATTACAGAATTTGTTTCCCAATGGCTTGATCCACCACCAGCCATTATTGGATTACTGTGTGCAGACGTTACTCCATACCAGTCATTATTGCTACTACCAGTTTGAGCAGAAACCGATACAGTATATGTTAGTTCGCCATTAATATACAGCTTCATGTTTTCTCTACAATTCCAAGTCATAGTCGCATGGGCCCAAGTGTTATTTGCTAAAGTTGCAGTTCCGCTTTGTTTAACAGAATACGCCGACCCATTATTATACCAATTACTTGCAATAATGCCATCATTTTTTAAAAGAATCCCACAGTTATATCCTTGAAGTCCTAAAGCAATCCCATGACCGTCAGGCATTGTCGCTGTTCTTTTTACAACACATGAATACGTATAAGTGTCTACACTATCCATAAGAGTTCTCATAAGCTTATCAGATGTAATTCTATTTGAAGCGCTTTGATCAAACTCAAAAGTCCCGTCAGAATTATATGTAAGCGCGCTTAGTGTAAGCGTATTATTAGAAGTCATATCGCGCAACGAGCTCGTATTCGTTCTAGTACCATTCACAAAAGGCGTGGCAAAAGTGCCTGACTCTATTTGAATTAATCTTATATCGATATCAATAAGATCTCCAATGGCTGGCATACTTCCAGTAAAAAATTCAAAACACCCATCTAAATTATAAACTGTTCCGTTGCTATGAGTATATGAGGACGCGTAATTTCTATTTAATTCTAAATCTAACCATCCCTGACCTATATCACTTGCAGATATATTTCTAGTAGGTCTATCTGCTGACCACCAATCATTATAAAAGGCAGACCCTCTAAACTGTGATGCTGAGCTATTGCTAGACTGCGAATACGCATTAACTCTAAATTGTCCTGAAGTTGCATAATTTCCAGTCGAGGAGAATACAGAGGCTTGTCTTAAGTGAGCCCAACTACTCCCGCTGCCGGAAGTTCTTTCCAGATGCATGTTAAGATACGGTGTACCATCAGGCTCGTATCTAACTTCCATAGTATCGTTGTGTGTCGATGACGACCTTGAAGTTAGAGTCCAGCCAGTAGTTCCATTACTAAAATCAGGATTGCTTAATAAGTTAGTAGTCGGTTTACCTTTCCACGACTTTTTATTATTCATATCCCAGGCGTATTTTAATCCCCTGGTAACTATTTTTTGATTAGTCGACGTCGTCATATTCTACCTCAAACCTTTCGACATCTTTACGCTCGGCTTGTATAAAGTAAAAATATTCAGTGTCATTAGAAATACTTACAGTGTTATCTTTAATATCATCGACGTAAAGATATTCCGATCGTCCAATTGCTGTAAGCTGAATAGTTATAGTGTCTTCATGAACTAGCCCATTCCAATATTCAGGCAATTGAATGATTGATTCTTTTGTTTTGCCCCTAATATATACTGCGTGCTCAGGTCCCTCAAGAACACCATGATGTAATCTCTTACCCTCTTTTGTTGGATGCTCAATATCAAATGACTTAGTGGTTGCAGCTAAAGCTCCAGTAACTGTTAAATCACCGTCACTATCTAAGCTCATTAACTCAGTACCACTTGATGCTGTAGGCGAGTTGACGCGCCAGGTAAATTCATCTACCGAGCCATTGTTATTTGAATCAATAGTAAAGTCCATACCAGCAACTGACGCCAAATGAACGCCATTAGATCCACTACTACCTGGTGAATCATTATCAAAATCTAAGAATGAATTTGCTGCATACTGATAACCGCCAAACCAATCACAGTTAAATCTAGAGTTCTGTGCGTCAAATGCTACTACATCAGTACCACTCTGATTTTTCATGTAGATATTACCATTCTGATGGATCCACATTCTTGGAGAGTTAGTACCAGATCCAGTAGGTTTAGTAAAGAACCTTAAATGACCACCACTTACCGCATCATTAGTTGCATGTTTATCGTATACACAATCAATACCAGCCAAGTGTTTATGCGCATCTGTTGCACCAGCAGTAGAAGTAAAAAATAATCCACCAACGTGGCCATCATCAGTTGTAGTACTAGAAGCTAAAACAATATCAGCACCCGCATCACCACCACCGATTGATAAAGTTCTATTGTTAGTTGTGTTTGTTTTTGGTTTAAAGTAAGATCCGGTGTTTACGTGAGTATACGGATTAAACAATGTAGTACCAATAGACATATGACCGTCAGCGTGGAACATTGCTCTTTCTATGATACTTCCACCCTTACTCAGTCCGACCACAAAGTGAGCAGCTGCTTCGTCATTTACTCCATAAGTCGTAGAATTAACAGTAACATTTTTTAACGATACCCTGTTAGGATTATTATTACTGTCTTGGTTTCGTATCTCAATACTTACTTTAGAAGGTGTAGCACCATGATCGCCAATATAATTTTCTAATATCGCTAATGGCTTTTCTGTTCCACTGCCACCAGTATCATATACGTGAAGCCTTGCCGCAGGAGCAGTTGAATCATTATTCAGAGAATTGTTATTAGTTGTTGGGAAGTTGCCAATACCAACCTTACCATCGTCTTCAATTCTAAATCTTACGTTATTCCCCGTTCCTGCTGTCCCTTGGTCAATAATTTTTAAACCAGCTCCGGTATTTACTCTAAAATCATAAATTTTATTACTGCCAGTAGAGTCTTCTATTCTTAGACATGCGTTATCGACACTATCTTTAATATGAATTGCCTTAGCGGGGACGTTAGTATACGAGGCACTTCCCGCCATTAGGTTTCCTTCAAAACGTCCATCGCCAATTACATGAAATTTATTATGCGGATTTTCTCTACCAAATCCAACTTTACCGGCCGAGGTAATAGCCATCCTTGGGCTCGTGTCTATGTTAGTAGTTCCTATTCTAAATGTATCATCTGCTGCATTAAATCCAACTGTGAATTTTACCGTTCCACTCTCTGAAAGTTTAATTTCGCAATCGGAATCTACGGGAGATTCAAGAACCATCCTTGCATCACCACTAGAACTTTTTAAGTGTAATTGATCGACAGGGTCATTAGTTCCAATACCTACATGGCCATCACCTCTAACAGCAAAATGTGGGCCCGCGCTTGTATTTTCAACTACTAATCCATAATCAGAAGTATTAGTTCCGGCACGTATCCTAGCACCATAGCTAGTTCCGGATGCAGTTCCACCATTTAGTCTAAGTGTATACTGATTAGTATTACCATTTACTACAAGCTTTGCAGTTGTTGGAGAGGCCTCTCCAATTCCAACACTACCATCGTACCTGATTCGCATTTTCTCAGCTAAATCAGGAGACCCGCCTTGCGTAAAGGTATAAAATGCCATTCCAGTGAAAGCACCATTTGCATTTTCGGTAACACTTGCAATTCTACCTCCAACTTGTCCGGCACCGTTTACTGAGCCGTCATTTGAACCAAAATCAAGCTGAGCGTTTATTTCGCCGTTTGCAGAAACGGAGCTATTACCGCCTTCAATCCTCACAGTGGCAGTGCTTCCGCTATCAGCTTTTACGTGTAAAAGCGCTTCAGGAATTTCTACACCAATACCTACCCAGCGATTACTTCCATCTTGTCTAATTGTCAACACGCGGTTATGACCACCGGCCGAGTTGACAAGACCTAAATGTGCTATTGCTCTATCTGAGTTTGATCTACCACCTTCAATTAGAAGTCCACGATCGTTACTATGGTTAACTAATATTGCACCACCAGTATTATCAGCATCATTGCCGCCTTGGAACCTGGCCACTAAACTAAATGCACCAGCCGTATCTAAGCCTTTTACATGAAGTCTCGGTACGTTTAAACTTAAATCGCCATCAGAACCCGTAATAATACCTATTCCAGTATTTGCATTTGAAGTATTAATATTTACATTGTTTGCATGAACACCTTGTTGACCGCCTAAAGACATCCTAGTGCCTTCCGCTGATACAACTGCAGTTGTGTCATTATCTGAAACTTGAATACACGCTTTATTGTTGTGAGATTTAAAATATGCAACTAGATTTGTATCGCTTTGTTGCGCAGTTGGAATTTCTACCCATAAAGCCTGAGACCCAGTATTTCTTACATTAATACCAACGTTACCACTTTCCGCAATATACAACCCACCCTTTTCATCACTATGCGGCGCGATGATCAATCCGTTATTATCGACTGCATTAGTATGGTCGTTATCGGTTGAAAAAATTATTCCAGAGTCTCCAGTAGAAGTTATTGGATTATAACCACCGCTTGAAAGCTTCGGTACAATTCTAATATTATAATCATGATCGTCTGTATTTTCAAACCAGCCAGCCACAGTGTTACTACCAGTAACTGAAGTACGCTGAGCTCCAGCAATTTGAAGTTTATATGTAGAATCTGTACTAGTCGTGCCAATACCAACGTTTGCGTTGCCGGTATCTAAATGCATTATTGTCACAGGAGTATTGCTTGTGTTACCTACAAACTGAAAATCTTGAGAAACTTGAGACGTAGTTGCTTTCCAGGTATTAGTAATATTTCTAAACTCATTAACAGCATATACATTTCCATATGAATAAATACCCGCACTTTGAACCTCGGCTCTAATAGAACCTCCAGTACTTATCATTACTCTATCTTCGCCACTACCATAATCTTGAGCCCATAAACCAGTGTCAGTCCTATCGGTAAATGACAATGTAGGAGCTGTGTTACTTCCGTCAGAAACCCTTACGCCGCCCGCAGCACCATTTTGTCCAGCACTTACCCAGCCTCTAAACGAAGCATAGTCTGAACCAATATACGTATAATCGCTTCCAACGCCAACCCCATCGGTTGAATCACTATCTAAAACTATAAATGCTCTACCGCCGCTAGTGCTGTCTGTTGCAATATTAAACCCGACATTGTTTGTACTATCCGTGCCGTTTAGGGCCGGAGCCGTAATAGTTCCTGATGAAGTAACTGGTTTGAAGAAGTTTACTGTGTCTGTTCCAGCCTCAGTAAATCGCATAAACTCTGCACCACCGGTAAAGAATCTCAATCTGTCATCAATGTCTTCACTAATATATGTATGATTACCACCACCCATATAAAACTTTTTACCAACACCCAAACGCAAATCACCAGTTGAAACATTTAACGTGCCATCACTTTCTATTTGAACATCATCACCAGAACTATTAGTTCTAAAATGTAATTTGTTATCGTTATGTGTATAGTATATAGCTCCAGCATTATCGTCATCAGTATCACCTAAATGAATAGATGATCTACCAGTATTACCACCAATAATTGAAATAATTGAATATTCACCGGCAGTTGAATTATTTTGAAACACTGCAACGTTTTTACTTGGAGTGTCTGGAGCCGGTGGTAAAGTTCCCTGTGTTTTAGTTACGATAAGAGGCGCTTCTTGGCCGGGAACTGATGAGTCATGTCCAATTTTTACATATCCACCAAACTCAGCAAAACGAATTTCTCCGTCATCTTCAACTTCAATACTTGGAATGCCTGAAATATCATTTACAGAGAATATAGTTCCAGTTAAGTTATTACTAATGGCAAATAATTGTCCAGCCGAACCTTCAAATGAAAGTGTTGAATTTGTTCCATCCCATTCGGTAGATGCGGTAATACTATCAGTAGGAGATCCATCTTCATCTTCAAATACTATATTATCGATTTTTAATGTATCAGCCTTTATATTTCCATTGACTTCTAATTTTTCAGATGGATTACTAACGCCTACACCAACATTGCCACCACTAAGTATTGTCAAATACTCAGATAAACTATTATATGCGTCATTAACTGTACCAATTGCAAACCTATGATTCGTTTCAATTCCAGATCTCCAGTACTTTGCGTTAGTTCCGCCAGTACTTCTGGTGTAATTTAGATATACAAAGTTATCTCCGCTTGAATTAATATCAAGTCTAGACTTAGGCGAACCCGAGTTATTTCCTATTCCGACAAATCCCGTTGCGCGATCGACACAAATTGCAACAGCTCCGCCAGTGCTACTATTATGATTCCTTATAAGGAAATTATTACTGCTATTGCCATCGGCTAAAAGCGAAAATCCAAAATTCATGCTTGTGCCGGTTGTACCTTCTGTAAATTCTAGCTTAGGAGTATGATTTCCATTTGCGCCATCGCCGCCTAATCGGACAGTTGTAGCTTGAGCATTTCCCGAAGCTCCTAATACGTGCAAATCTGTTTTAGGGTCGCTAGTTCCTATACCAACATTTCCTGTATTATCTACTACAAAATGTTTAGTTACGTTGCCATCAGCAACTATAAACAAATGATCGTTAACAGGATCATGACCCAGTAAACATCCGTAAGCGCTCCCACCATAATTAGGGCT
>ERZ1039804.636-NODE-636-length-22255-cov-14.964099_pt1 | contig 22255 bp, 34 predicted proteins | sample MGYA00383089_ERZ1039804 | MGnify/ENA primary metagenome ERZ1039804 (study PRJEB29581, sample SAMEA5548359) | metagenome | biome: marine; feature: coastal; material: water | depth 1 m | study: Short-term variability in the microbial, nano- and picoplankton...
TCATGAACACATTGCGCTTTTTTCTTTATTCATTAGCAATTGTTGGTGGCTTGCTAACTATTGGTCATTGTATGTCCATCGAGCCAGTCACTATCACCAGTCTCCCTACATCAATGATGTGTGAGCCTGACCCAATCCTTGACCAGTATCTTTGCTACCAACCTTAGGAGGTTTTATGTTCGGCAATCTTAAGCAGACCATGCAGTCTGTATTCTCTAAGCGTGATGCGTACATCGCTAACGCCAAACCATATGCAGATAAAGCTGTCTCATATGCAAAAGAAAACCCTAGCGAAGTAATGCTAGGTATAATGACTCTATTACTCATGGATATAGAGTCTGACGTTGACGAGTTGGAAGGTAACACAGGCATCTCTGCCGCTGTTGATCTTCACGACTACCGCACTAGATAACTAATCCGTAGGAGGATTTATGAAAGCTTTAAACTTTAACCACGATTCGTTCACCATGTTTGATTCATCTAACGACATGAACACCAAAGACACAGAGAGTCAGTCTTTCCACAGCGCAGATATTGTTTCTACGCTTGAGGATATTAGCTGTACTAATATATCTGATGCTTTATGTGATCTATCGGATCGGGAATACACCCACTAATAACGCACGCTCTCCGAGCTTAGCGTGTCGGTTTCATCAGTATGAGGAGTGAATGGTTCGCTCCTCACTATCATCTTTTATTTAATAGGAATTTATATTATGAACGATTTTTCATACACTCAATCAGCTGTTCAAGCCATCTCATCTTACAAGAACCAGTACGGTCTTATCGCATCGTATGTTCTAGAGATACAAGGTGCTAACCCATCTTGGAAGTTACTCAACTGTATCGCTGTTGCTCACGACCGCACGATTCAGCAAGCCACTGACCACAAATTCAACGATGGCGAAGCACCAGTTGCTCAGCCAATTGCGTTCCTTGATTTTGTTCAAGTCATTATGAACAAAGTATGTGGTCTTGCTCGTCAAGATCTCAAAGGCAAGCGTACCGAGGATTTCGGTAATGGCATCGACTTCTCTCAAGACCTTACCGATCAGTTAGGTTTCTCTGTTGAGCCTGACAAGATTGGCGCACTTGTTGACGATGACTTCTATACCCTCAACAACCTACATTGCTACATTGGTCAGGGTATGGATTATCTGACTGACATTCCTGCTCTGCGTTATCACGCTGAGTCAGTGAAGTTGGAAGATGACACATGGGTCAAAGACTTCATTGCTGATTCTTTCGATGAAGCAGTAACCATCATCAACGACAAAGCTGAAGCCTATGCAGAATCTCTTGCTGAGATACGCCAAGGCAAATCAGCATCAATCGACTTCGAAGCGAAGAAAGCCGCTTAGTCGCCTACCCACTCAGCCTTAGGGTTGGGTGGGTTTTTTTATGCATCTGTATGGTCATTCACTATCACGCCTCGCAAGGGGTGATGGTGTGCCTGTCACTATCATCATTTTTGATTCGCGACACGCCGTGGTGTGCCCGCGAACCACGAGGCACGACTCATGAAACGTAAACCGTATCTCATAACCATGACTGAAATTCACGCATTTGAATATCAATGCACCGCAGTCAATGAACAACAAGCTCTTGAATGGCTTGAAGAGGGTATGCAACCGCACACCCGCAAAAAAATACTCGACCGAACCATAGAGGTTCGTGAAAACAAAACCCCTTACCCAAACAAATACTTGAAGAGGTATTTCAAATGAACCGTGAACAAATACTTTTAACCGTGAAACTTTATGCGTCGCTCGCCGCTGCTGGTTTATGCGCCGCATTACGCGCGTCGTTTACCTGGCTAGCAACAGGTTGCGACTCTTTACACACATATTTCGTAGCGAAATCTGCTCATTGCAGGAGGTAACCATGCATATCAGATATACCGAGCAAGAACTCGTCCGCATTGTCCGACTTGCTGAAAAACTGTTCATCCATCAAGGCTATACACCAGAAGCTAGCTTTAAAAGTGCAGTTAATTATCTCGAAGAAGAAGAGAAAGCAATGCATAAACTGAAAACCAACCATCTACCACCTTTTGATTAGGAGGGAACATGAGTAACGACCAATCAACCGTAATCCAAGGTGAATTTCCGTTCACCGAACTTCGCACCCCCACGGGTGACTACTACGACAACCAATCGCAACTCGGTCTCGCTGGTTTTGCAGAGACCCAAATGTGGTCAGTCGTAGAAACAACCGCTTCCAACGGTGATGAGTTGCATGTGTATGGACCTGTCCATCACTACATCAACATTGTTGGGTATATCGCAACCGCCGAGCACCATGACGGCAACACGTATTACGCAGAAACAGTGCGTACCGCGGCTGAGGCTGCGTGCCAAGACGCATATTTTTGTGACACCTGTGAGGATTAGCCATGAGTAAAGGTAGTCGGCAACGCCCAACCAATAAACAAGCATTCGACAGTAACTTCGATGCCATTTTCGGAAAAAACAAAGATGTATCCAGAAAGCAATCCAGTAGTAAAAGCAAAACTAGAACCAATAGACGTAGCGATCCGAAAGGAACGAGCACGCCTGTGGAACCTTGAAGACGAGGGCCTCGAACCACGACCCTCGTATCTCGAATACCTAACCCGCGCCAAAGCACATGGCGTTGAAAACATCGTCACTAATTTTTAGGAGGAATTATGACTGATCAAGAACGCGAAGAACTCGCACTCAATAAAGCTGAACGCATGATGGAACATCGTCATGCAATCTTTAAAGCAATACCTGATGAATGTGATGAAGAAGAAATGACAATCGCAGGACTCAGTGTATTTCTACAAGCCACTTTACATATGGCTGATAACGATCCCGACAAAGTAAACGACATTATCGGAAGCGTACTCGAGCTAGCTAAAGAAATGAACTCGTCTATTGAAAAAGACGAGAAGGACACGGTGCACTGATATGACTATGACTTTGGAACAAGTTATTAGTGAGACTAATGCTCACCGAGAAAACGAAGAGGGTGTAGGACTCAGTGACACTCTCCTTGAAATCGTTGAATTTGCATACGTACACGGTCAAGCCACAGCGCCTAACGTTCTCGAATGCATCGACAAAATCCAAAACTTCTGTGAGGAGCGTGAGAAGTATCCACTCGCTCGCTTGCTCGATGAAGTCTACGACGAAATTAACGAGTGTCTTGAACAGGAGAATATATCCCCATGAGCCGCGAACCGTGTCGCATAAGCGACGACCCTAGTTACGACTATTCAGATTATGAAGAGGGTAAAGGCTATTACCAAGAAAGGTCAGAGCCAAATCCCGATGATGCATATGACGATTGGCGTCAAACCCAAACCCGCAACCCAAAAACAGGTTCTCTTGAGCCTTTAATCACACCGCATGTAGGAGATAAAGATGCGTAGTATCAGACCATCCCAACTAAAACCCGAGCTGAAAGCCAACGCTCTCGCAGGCATTTCATCAATGATCTGGGGCGCACCTGGAGAAGGTAAGTCCGAGATTGTTTATGAAGTTGCTCAAGAAATGAATGCCAAGCTATTCGAAGTACGTGCCAACTTGTTTGACCCAGTTGACGTACGTGGCGGCTTGAAAGTTGTCGAACAAAAAGACGGCACATACCGCACCCGATACGGTGTGCCCGAAGATTACCCCGACTCCAACTACCAAGGTACAGTCATCATCTTCATCGATGAGTTAAGTACCGCACCGAAGGCCACTCAAAACAGCTTCTTGCAACTGCTAACTACCGGCAAGATTGGTACGTATCAAGCGCCACCCAACACGATCTTCATCGCAGCGGGTAACCGTGCAACCGATCGCGCTGCAGTGCACGAGATGCCGACGCCCGTTAAGAACCGTTTCTCTCACTTTACTTTAGAAGCGCACATTGACGACTGGGTAGCATGGGCCGTGAACGCGGACATCGATCCAAGTATCGTGAGCTTCTTACGTTATCGTCCACAACTATTATCAGACGTTGACGCTACTCAAAACGCATTCCCAACACCACGCGCTTGGGACTACGTGAGCCGCAAACTCCCGTTCATGTCTGATGAGTTCTACGGTGTGTCATCACTAGTAGGTGACGGCGCCGCGGGTGAGTACATCGCGTTCAAACAGATCTACCAAGATGTACCCGACATCGATGCAATCATCGACAAGCCAACCACCACCAAGGTCCCTTCAGGAACATCTGTTTTATACGCAGTATGTGGTGCTCTGACATCTCGTGTTGACGCTACAAACTTCGAAGCAATCATGAAATATACAAAGCGCATGCCACCTGAATACCAGGTAATCGTTGTACGCGACTCTTTAGCAAAAGATCGCAACCTTATGACCACTGACACCTTTACTAAGTGGACCCAAGAAAACGCTGAAGTACTTTTATAGGAGAACAATCATGGCCTCAGTAAGAATGACTCAAGAAATGCGTAGCAATATTCGCCGAGCCGCTGCAAATGCTTACGAACTTTCTAACCCTGAACCAAAACCCGATAACGCTTACATCGCAGCTGTTAAGCAAGCTGTTCTTAACTCACCAGAACAAAAGTTTCTAAAACGCATGGCTAGCGAAGGACGTGCAGAGAATCTTCACCTTCGCAAAGGCAAAAGTCTTTTACCCGAGAAAAACAAAGAAGATGTAACAGCTGTCGAATTACGTCTTGCGTCACGCGACGCTGCTGGTAATCGCGACTACAAAGAAACAGTAGTGCAATTCGATGTACCTTTATCCGAGTGGTGGGTAGTAGAACAAACATACAACCGCTGGGGTAACCCGAGTGTGTATGTAAATGATCTTGCTACCGAAGATAAACACAACATCAGTGAGATGTTTGAAACCTTCCAAGCAAGCGTAGATGAGTGGAGAAAAGGATCACGTAATTACAACGGATCGATCACAGACCTACTCGAAAATTGTTCAACGCTCAAACAGCTTCTTGAAATCTGGCCCGCCGCAGAGTCACTAGTTGATTCTGAAAAGCTTGCCAAGATGCATGTCAAAGTTACACGTAAACAACGTGCGCAACAGATCAAAGAAGAAGTCTGCTTTGACCCAACTGTAGCTAACCAAGCGGTGCTAACTGCCAAACTCCTCGGAGGATAATATGTCCGCAGAAAGCGATATGCTCAAAGCGCGAGCGCAACTACTAATGGACCAACCGTTCTTCGGGGCCCTCGCGTTACGACTCAAACTTGTTCAAGACGATGAGAACTGTGAAACCGCAGCCACTGACGGCGTTCGACTCGTCTATAACAGTAAATTCATAGAGAAACTCGACACCATTACTCGCAAAGGTCTTATTGCGCATGAAGTTATGCACTGTGTGTTTAACCACATGACACGCAGACAGCAACGTGACCACAAGCTTTGGAATATCGCTACTGACTACGCCATCAACAACCACCTGATCGACAGTGGCTTTGTGCTACCTGAAGGTGGTCTCGTTGATAAACAATACGATGGCATGAACGCCGAAGCTATCTACGCCAACCTTGATCACGAGAATCCACCAAAACAGTGTCCGTGGGGTATGGTGTTAGACGCGGGTGCAGGCCAACTGGAGTCAGGCTCGAACGCAGCACTTGAATCTGAATGGCAAGTCGCTGTTACTCAAGCCGCTGAAGTTGCAAAACGCGCGGGTAAGCTGCCAGGTGGCATGACGCGCTTTATTGAAGACATCATCAAACCCGTCGTTGATTGGAAGACCGTGTTGTGGCCATTCTGCACAGCACTCATTAACGATGACTATAGTTGGCGCAAACCAAACCGTGCCTACATCAGTGAAGACGAGTACTTACCAAGCATGCTTACCGAAGGCGCTGGTCATCTAGCGCTTATCATCGATTCGTCTGGATCTTGTTCTTTATTTTGGGAACAGTTCCTAGGTGAGATGGCGGCTATTCATTCTGAGTTGCGTCCTACTCAGCTCACTATTCTTCACGTCGATACCCAAGTAGCACATGTCGAAGAAGTTATGCCTGACGATACATTTCCAAAGCAAGAGATCAAAGGTGGTGGCGGTACTGCGTTCAGTCCAGCATTCGATTACATCAACGAACACTATCCGGATGTTGAAGCTGCTGTTTACCTTACAGACCTTGAGTCACATGACTTTGGTGACGAACCACCATACCCAGTTCTCTGGGTTTCTACGGAGAGACACGAAGCCCCCTGGGGGCAAACAACTTACATCACCCTATAAATTAGTTGAACTAATTTATTAGTGGCGGTACTATTTCGCTCTTACTAGGAGAGTATGATGAGTATTGATGACGCTACACCACGCGATTGGGATCGCACTAACAAAAAATCCTCAAAACCGTACGTAGATCCGTACGATATGCCCACCCCTGATGACTACTTAGATGAAGTCAACAACCCCTCGCACTACAACGCTGGTGAAATTGAATGCATCGATGCAATCAAAGCATCAATGACACCAGAAGCATTCAAAGGTTACTGCAAAGGCAACACGCTTAAGTACATCTGGCGCATGTCTTACAAAGGCAAACCTGTAGAAGATCTTCGCAAAGCCTCTTGGTATTTAGATCGTCTCATTCGTGCAGAGGTAGACAACCCGTCTAACCGATGAGCGAAATTTGGACAGACATCGAAGGCGCTATCGAAGAAGGACACTTCATACAAAACAAGTTAGGTAAAACTGCTTACTTAGCTTGTGACCTGAAGCGCAACTTGTATGTCTTTACTCATGAGGAGTTCAAAGCATTCAAGAAGAAGCTACACGTTCTAGAAATTTTCCACCCTGGAGGGCGCTTAAATGAACACCAAGGATTACTTTCAAGCTATACCTAGCCTCGACGAGGATCAGGTGCACCCTGAATTTCACACATATACAACTGTATGGATGAAGTCTCGCATGCCTGAGGCATACAACGAACTCAAAGCTCAATTCAAAGCTATCGAAGGCGAGATCTACGCTCAAAACGAGTGCAATGACACAGAAGAGGAGATCCCTTTCTAATGGATTTAGTTACGCTCGATTTCGAAACCTACTACGACACAAAACTGTCGCTAACAAAAATGACTACGATGGACTACGTCAGACACGAGCAGTTCAAAGTGTGGGGCGTAGGTATCAAAATCAACGATGAACCAACCGAGTGGTATGGCGAAGACGAAGCGGAGGTTGCTATCTGTGATATCGACTGGACTAACGTAAAAGTTGTCTGTCACAACACACCATTTGATGGCTACATACTCACCCAGTACTACAAAGTAGATCCCAAGTACTTTGTCGACACTGCAGCAATGAGTCGCGGTCTGTATCCCGGGCAAAGTGCGCGTCTTAAAGATTGCGCAGTACGTGCCTTCCCAGACGATGAAACAATGCGCAAAGGTGAAGAACTAGCAGATGCAAAAGGTATCTATGATCTTGACCCTGAGTTAGAAGAATCTATTGCAGGCTACTGTATACAAGATGTCGATCTAACTTATGCAATATACAACGCATGGGTCGCACGCATGCCGGCCAGCGAAATGCATCTTATCGACATCACATGCCGCATGTTCTGCAAACCAAAGCTAATCGTGGACCGCGAACTCCTAACCAAGTTCCGTGATGAAACAATCGCGAGCAATGATGCGCTCATCGATGCAGCAGGTGTGTGCCGCAAAGTGCTGAGCTCCAATCAGCAATTTGCAGAATACATCTATGATATAGGCTTAGTACCACCTACTAAGAAGTCCCCTACTACGGGCAAAGATATCCCTGCATTAGGTAAAAGCGACAAGGCTTACCAACAAATGCAGAAGATGTACCCACAGTTCCAGCATATTTGGGACGCTCGCAAAGCAGTAAAGAGTCGCATCGCCGAGACCAGGGCTCAGCGCTTCATCGACGCAACACATGACGACGGGACCATCAGCGTACCGCTTCGTTATTACGCAGCACATACCGGCCGCTTCGGCGGTACTGAAAAAATCAACATGCAAAATATGCCACGCAATTCTGAATTACGAAAAGCGTTGTGCGCACCCCCTGGGCAGCTCGTGTTCGTTGCCGATTTATCAAACATCGAGGCTCGTATGCTTGCGTGGCTAGCAGATGAAGACGACCTACTCGAACAGTTTCGTAATGGCGACGACATCTACAGCAACCTCGCGTCAGTAATCTATGACCGACCGATCAACAAGAAAGACGACCCAACAGAACGTTTCGTTGGTAAGACTGCTGTATTGGGACTCGGCTATGGCATGGGCGCACCCAAGTTCCAAGCAACATTGGAAGCCGGTGCAATGGGCCCTGCAATGACGTTCACTACTGATGAGGCATACAACGTAGTAAATACATACCGCAGTACATACTCAGGTATACCTTTGTTATGGCAAAAGCTTGAACTCAAGTTAGCCAACACAATCAATCCAGCGTATGACGAGACATGGCATGGCCTTAGATTTCATCAAGGCAAGATACATCTGCCAAATGGTATGGCTCTTCACTACAACAACCTACGATTCGAAAGTGGCAAGCTTGCTTACGACGGAGCACGTCACGTTGAAAACACGTGGGGCGGACGTATCGCAGAGAATGTTGTTCAAGCCTTATCAAGAATCATTGTGACGGACGCAATACTACGCATCGAGAATGACGACACATTAGACGCCAATGTAGTGCTAACTGTGCACGATGAAATAGTTTTAATTAGCCAAGCTAATAACCCTGATGTTACAATGGACAAACTTATTGCTCACATGTGTACAAATCCAGATTGGGCAAAAGATATCCCCCTCGATGCAGAGGGAGGGTACGACCATAATTACAGTAAGTAATAGATGCCACGATTAGTGTTAACAAGGAAACTCAACGAGAAAGTCATCCTTCATGATGATGACGGCGTTCTTGCGGAAATAAAAATATCTAAGGTAGACAGGAATCAAGTTCGATTAACCTTCGAAGCTGATTCCGAGATCAAGATTGATCGACAGGAAGTATTCGACAAAAACGCTCCTACTAAATAAATTATTAGCAAGGGTACTAATACCCATGCTAATATATCTGCTCTGTAGGAGGAGCCATGCAATTAACTTTTTTAGAGGCCGCTAATGGACAGCGGCTAAGTAAGAGACACTGTCCTAAAAATGGGTTTACACCATACCCACACGTCAAAAGCGTTACATCACACGAAACAACAATACAGTTAGACAAGACCGGCTTAGCCATGCTCGAGCAACTAATACGAGATCATGGTCAGCAAGGACATTGTCTACTTAAAGGTAATCTCAAACGCCCAATACAGAACGAGTCGCGCGCTGGTAAAACCGACCGCATTGGTTACAGCAACTTACTTGTTCTAGATATTGATGGCATCACAATACCTAGTCATACCAACCCAAAGACATTCACTGACAAAGATGTCAGTACGCTAGCAAAAGCTGTTATGCGTGAGCTACCAGCAGAAGTACAAGACTGCAGCTTCATAGCACAAGCTTCTTCTAGTCTTGGTCTTAAAGGTGACAAGGTATCCCTACATATTTTCATTCTGTTAGAACATGCTATGCCTGCAAAAGCAGTCAAGCTATGGCTACAGAACTGTAATTTTGAGTCTCAGCTATTCTCATCTCAACTAGAATTATCTAGTAACGGTCACTCATTAAAGTATCCGTTAGATACAAGTGTTGCTGACAACTCAAAACTCATCTTCATTGCTCCTCCTACCTTTGAAGACGGGACCCACGATCCGTTCAGTGCTTCCTCCGCTGCGCGGATCGTGCGTGTTTCCGGTATTACGGAGACTCTTGATCTAGCAAAACTCATGGGCAACATCAGCCCAGAGGTTGTTCATCAAAAGAGTAATGAGCATAAAAACAAACTACGTGTAGCACGTGGCTTTAACGCTAAGAAAGAGCGCTTAACCATAGCAACCGTAGACAACAAGTCAGAAGAAATTCTGACTAATCCAGATCGCATGTCGATACAAATTACTGACGACACAAACCCTCCGTACATACGGTGTAACGTCAATGGTGGCGACAGCAATGCGTACTACTTCAAGCTTGAAGACCCGACATACATGTTCAACTTTAAAGGCGAACCAATCTGGTCCATTGAGCAAGCAGACCCTGACTTCTACAAGTCACTGTTTGATCACTACCAAGAAGAGATGGAGAAAGAAGGCCGAGCTAAGTTCCCCATAGCATTGCGTGACTTCTATACAGACACCTATTACAACGGCGTATTTGATCCAAACCTTAATCAGTTCTGCGACGAGTTTCCGTTGATGCCTTGTTCATCAAGCAGCATCGAAGGCTTCATGCGATCACATGGTCGTAGCAAGCCAGACTATGTACCGGATGCACGCGTTGTCTTTAACCCTGCATCAGATGAAGACGCAGTTAACTTAAGTAACGTTCCGTATCACATCAACATGTTCCGCAAGACCGAGTACATGTTGTCGAACCGTGAGCACGAACCACTAAGCATGGGTGACGCAGCTAAGATCGCTGACTCATGTCCACTGATCTACAAGTTGATGACTCACATCTTAGGAGGACAATCGTTAGAAGTAGAACACTTCACTAACTGGTTGGCCTATGTCTTCCAAACCAAGAAGAAAGCAATGACTGCTTGGGTACTGCAAGGCGTACCTGGGACTGGTAAAGGTATCTTCTATACCAAAGTACTTAGACCGCTATTCGGTACAGAACACGTACCGATGCGAGCACTACAAAACATCGAAGAGCAGTTCAACTTGTATATGCGACAAGCGCTTTTCCTAGTAGTTGATGAGTTCCATATGGCCTCAGCAAACTCAGGTACTATGAAAATCGCTGACAAGCTCAAGAACGCTATTACAGAAAACACGATGACCATTCGTGCCATGCGTTCTAATCAAGTTGAGATGCCTAACTACACAAACTTTATCTTCCTTACTAACCGTATGGATGCTGTAAAGATTGAAGAAGGCGACCGTCGATACAACATAGCGCCTCGCCAAGAGCAGAAGTTAGAGCATGTGTTCCCAGAAGTTATCGACGGTATCGATGACATCAGCACAGAGCTGCATAAGTTTGCTGCCCTACTTCGTAACTACAAAGTAAACAAGCAACTAGTACGTACACCTATTGCCAACAATGCAAAAGCACAGATGGCTCAAGTAACTATGTCAGTTATGGAAGAGTTCTTTGCAGCGATACGTCATGGCAACCTTAGCTTCTTTATAGATATTTTAGACATTAGTCTAACCAACGTATTGCAAGGCCAAGAGATCACGACTGCACAACGCTTTGTTAAGCAGTGGGTAGCAGAATCACAATGGCCACATTCAGTGATACCAATGGAGCACTTACGAGTTGTATACGGCGTGTTAACTGACGATCGTTTATCGCAACGAGAGTTCACAAAGAAAGCAGCACGATGTGGTGTTAGTAAAGAGCGTAAACGAACACATAAGTCAGCTCGAGGCACAACTGCTGCATATGGCGTAGTTACCACATGGCGAATAGATGCCGACCAGTTAACAGAAGTTACAGACAAATACTTTGATGACAAGGACCGCAAGCTACTTGCTGTTAAGTAGTATTATTAGTTATACTAATACTTCTACTTATTACTACTAGGAAAGGTAATGATCAAGTTAACTCAGGACACGAGACCCGACGATGTAGTCGATTTCGAAAAACCAACGGAGCTAGGCGATGTCAGAGCTTGGAGTTATTCAGCACTTAAAGTCTATGAGGAATGCCCTTATAGAACATATATCAGTCGGGTCAAAGGCGTTAAAGAGCCTAGTGGCCCAGCTGCAGATCGTGGTACGCAAATCCATCAGTACGCTGAAGACTACGTCGACGGCACTGCTGGCGAGATGCACGACTCTCTACACAAATTTAAAGACGAGTTTGAAGAACTTCGTAGACTCTACGCCGAAGCAAAAGTAGAAAACGAAGGTGAGTGGGGCTTCGACTTAGACTGGGAAACAGTCGGTTGGATGCAAAAAGAAACATGGGCTCGTATCAAACTCGATGCGCTAGTCCAAGAAGATGACACCTCAGCAAGAGTCATCGACTACAAGACTGGTAAGAAGTGGGGTAACGAAATATCCCACGGGCAACAAGGTCTGCTCTACGCCATCGGCACCTTCTTCAGATACCCAAACTTACAGTTCGTACAAGTTGAGTTCTGGTATCTCGATAAAGGTGAGACTACCAAGAAAACATATACGCGAGACCAAGCAATGGTCTTTGCACCAGGGTTTCATCGACGCGCAGTCAAGATGACAACCGAACAAGAATTTGCTCCTACCCCAAGTAAAGACAGTTGCAGATGGTGTCCTCACCGTAAAGGTGAAGAACCTGAATGCACGTGGGGTGTGAGCTAAAGAATTATCTCTAGCAGGTAATGTTCCCCCTAGTAGTACTTGCCCACTTCGGTGGGCTTTTTTATTCCCGATCGGAATCCAACTGATCCCCATGAAATATGAAGAGAGAATCCCAATGAAACTATTCAAAAAGCTACTCAGTAACGCGCTCATTTTTATTATGGGCGTAGTTGCAATCATCCTCACCTTGTCTTTTCTCGGACAAGCCCTAGCAATCGGCATGTTTGCCTTTGTTATTTCACTTGTAGTCGGTGCTATCGGCTACCTGCTTATACGGAGGCCACAAGATTGATCCAATTTTTTGTTGCCGCATTCGGCTTCTACGAAACCTTTTTTCTAATCGCTGCTGTTATAGGAGTTGCTTATGATCTTTGCAGGCGTTTTATCCGCTCTCGGTCTTCTGTTTCTGATCTTTAAATTCGGCATACGCAGAATCATTACGTATGACATCCCCATCGATATCGCTGTTACCGGCCTGCTTATGTACATGTTCGCAGGTACATACAGCGGCATGATCGCCGCAATGGTCGGCGGTCTTATCGTTTCCATTGTGCTGTACATCATGAAACGCACTATGCGTCGTGAAGAGCTGCAGCTAGTCAAGACATCTAATTTTCCATACCGCGCTGTGCGGTGGGTAGGAGTTCAACCATGAAAGAAGTAAGAGAAAAGCATGACGCTAAAACGTACGGCCAACGCATCCGTTTCCAAATCGAATTTATGCACACCATGTTGGCCTCGGGCCGTGAGATCGAAGCGTTAACCGCGATCAACAAAGCTCTAGATCTTGCCGACGAAGTGCATGAGATGGAGAAAGCAAATGAAAAATAGTGATTTGAAAGAACTCTTATTCGGCCACTTACGGGAGCTTTATGACAATGCAAATGTTCTACAAACGCGACGGGAACCTAGTCGAGTACAAGCTCGTGACAGATCCAGCGGAAGCGATGTACTGGACTACACACCGTTTGAAGAAGTCAGAGATAAAGATCATGACCCAGTGCGACCGGACAACCGCCGCCCAACTTAGACAGGAGATTCTCGATGACATCCTTAGCCGTGAACCTAATCCAAGCAAAAAACATACACCTACCTCAGACGAGGTATCTGAAAGGCGTAAAGTCTCCACACAGCAACATGCTAAAAAGAGGCAAGCAAAACAAAAAACTCGGAGACAAAGTAACGGTTAAGAAGTGGAAGGGTATGACTATGTACTCTCTCACTCTCGAGGAACGTGCTACGTGTCCTACAGACTGTGGCCAGTGGGAGAACTGCTACGGTAACAACATGCCGTTTGCCCACCGGTTTGACCACACTGATCCATCGTTCAAACCTATGCTAGAGCTGCAGCTAGAAGAGCTTAATCGCAAGCATCCTGAAGGATACGTAGTAAGGCTCCATGTATTAGGGGACTTCTATGACGGGCTTTACATAACTTCTTGGCAGCTATGGCTGCACAAGTTTGAGAACCTTCATGTATTCGGCTACACGCACCACGACTCTGAGTCTCAGCTAGGTTCAATGATTGGTAACGTTAACCGTCTGCATCCCGACCGTTTCCGCATCAGGTTTAGTGACGACTGTAAAACAGATTTCAGCGCGCACGTCACCAACAAACCTACACCAGATAACCAGCACCCAATCTACACCAGAGAATCAGGTGCTGATTGGCGCGTTGTTTGCCCCGAACAAATGGGAAAAACCAGTAGCTGTGCAACCTGTGGCTACTGCTGGTCTAGCGACAACCCAATCGTTTTTATTGAACACTAATATTAGCTGTGCTAATATACTAAACCATCAATGAGTGATGCCTATGTACGAACCATTCGAACACCAAAGAGTCACGACTGACTTTATTCAGAAACACCCTCGCTGTCTTATCACATCCGACCCAGGCACTGGCAAGACTAGATCTGTCTTAGATGCAATCGCGGGCCGCGGAACACGAACCTTAGTTCTCGCACCGTTGTCCATCCTCGAAGCTTCATGGGGCGATGACATTGAGAAATTCCAACCTGATATGACCTACGCTGTTGCGTATTCAAAGAACCGTGAGAAAGCATTCTTAGGTACAGAAGACGTTGTAATTACCAATCACGATGCCGTGAAGTGGATTGCAAAAAATTATCACGTCTTGTGTGGCTTCGACACGCTAGTCATTGACGAGTTCACTGCGTTCAAAAACAAAGACAGCCAGCGTAGTAAAGCATGTCGCAAGATTGCTGAAGCGTTCAATCATCGCATTGCCATGTCAGGCACACCAAACAGTAATGGCATCCTCGATGTGTGGCATCCAACACTCATTGTTGACGATGGCGAGCGCCTCGGTCACAGGTTCTACAGCTTCCGTACTTCTGTATGTACACCACGGTTCAATGGTTTTGCCAACGAGTGGATACAAAAAGACAACGCAGAAGAAACCGTTGCAGCTGCACTCAGTGATATCAACATTAGATATGAGCTGACCGAGTGTCTGGATATGCCGGAACAAAGTGTGCAGACCATGTACGTAAATCTACCTAAGAAGATTATGCAGCAATACCACCAGCTCAGCGAAGACTCTGTCTTGTATACCGGTGCAGCCACCATCAACGCAGTACATGCTGGCAGTAAGGTTAAGAAGCTATTGCAGCTATGTACAGGTGCCGTATATGACGAGCACGGTGACGTACAACGCATTCACAAAGAACGTTACGACCTTGTAATGCAGCTAGTAGCAGAGCGTGCACAGTCTCTCGTAGCGTTCAACTGGAAACACGAACAACGCTACATGGTTGAGCTAGCAGACAAGCTTGGTATCAAACACGCAACCATTGATGGCGAAACCGCAGCGCACAAGCGCAAAGATATTGTCGACCGATTGCAAGCAGGCCAGCTGCAGGTGGTGTTCTGTCACCCCCAATCAGCAGGACACGGTCTCACTATGACTAAAGCAAAAGCAGTCATATGGGCATCACCGACATACAACGCAGAACATTATCAGCAGTTCAATCGACGCATATACAGAGCCGGTCAAACAGAAAAGACCGAGGTCATACAGATTGCAGCGCGTAACACCTGGGAACCAGACGTGTACGAAAAGTTGCAAGGCAAAGTCGATCGAATGGACGAGCTACTCGGAATCCTAAACAAACTAAAACAAGCAGCCTAAGAGAAAAACTATGAATATTAATGAACTAATCGAAGCAAGAGCCAAGGTTAAAGACGCTATGGCAGGTCTTAACACTGAGCTTAAAGAGCTACGCAAGCAGCAAGACGAGCTTGACTACGCTCTTTTATCGCAATTGGACGAGCAGGGTTTGTCACGCACCGCGAACGACAAAGCCAGTGTGTCCATCAACAAGGACACTGTACCTGACGTGACTGATTGGGACGCTCTGTATGAGCATATCAATAGCACCAAAGACTACAGTTTGTTGCAACGACGGGTATCGTCGACTGCATATAAAGAACTTCTAAAGCTCGAAGAAGAAGTTCCTGGTGTGCAGCCCCGTGAAATTCGACGCATTAATTTTAGATCCCTATAAACATGAATCATGAAGAGAGAATAGATATGAGTAAATCAGCAGTAGCAGTAAAAACAAACACCCTAGTAGCATCAACAGACAAGTTACCAGCACACCTAGTAGGTATTGACGGTGGTCGTGGTAATGAGAACGTTGGTCAAAACGTGCAGATCCCACGCATTAAACTTCTTCAAAAGATGTCTAATGAAGTGGACAAGCATCACGCAGCGTATGTAGAAGGTTGTGAGCCAGGCCATCTAGTCAATACGCTTACCAATGAGAATTACGGTAATGACCTATATTGCCTTAGCTTAAAATTCAACACTGAGTTTGTTGTGTGGCGTCACCTAGATGCCGGCGGCGGCTACGGCGGTGCATTCGACTCACAAGCCGATGCACAAGCGTACGTCGATGCACAAGACAAACCTAGTGAGTACGACATCAACGAGACTCACGCACACATTATCCTTATCAAGAACCCTGAGACCGGTGAGCTAGAACGCGCTCCTGCCATCATGGACTTCGCTAGCTCCAAGCTACGTGTATCCAAAGCATGGAACTCTCAGATTGCTATGAAAGGTGGCGATCGATTCGCTGGTTTGTGGAAAGTGTCTGGTGTACCTACTGAGAACAAGATGGGCAAAGCATTCATGAATTGCGAAGTCTCGTTCGTCGGTTGGGCTCAAGAAGAAGACTACAAAGCTGCCGAAGGTTTATACGAGCAGTACTCTAAGTAGCAGGTATTGGGGGTCTAACGGCCCCCTTTTTTTATTTGAACGAACACAGCTTTGTAAGATCTATACACAACTCGCTCTCACCCGATGTATACAAGTGGAAGATTCATGACACGTATACGGGAGGTGTGCCCGACGCGATGTATTCAGGTCCTGCAGGTGTGCTTTTCGTTGAATACAAGTACGTCAAGACCCTACCCAAAAAAGACAGCACTGTAATACGACATTCGTTGTCCCCTTTACAAACACAGTGGTTAGACCGCATGAAGCAGTCTACCCCCGTAGCATTAATATTAGGCTGCGAGAACTCTGCACTAATAATAGTAGATGACTTTGCAGCTAATATATGTAAGTCTAAGTATATAGAAGAAGCAATACCACGAAAGCAGGTAGCTCAGTGGATATACGACATTACACACTCAGGAAGAGCAAATGAAAAAAGCAAACGAGTTACCACCTGCAGTCCGTAATCTGCGAAGAATCTGGGACAGTAAAAAAGCAGAGATGAAGTTCACTCAAGTGCAAGCTGCCGAAAAGCTCGGTTGGTCTCAAGGCGCAATCTCTCACTACCTAAACAACATAACTGAACTCGGCCCACCAGCGATTATTAAGTTGGCTAACTTCTTAGGCGTTGATCCGATCGAGATCGACCCAAACATCAAAGAGTTCTTACCAAACACTCATACAAGAGTCATCAAGTACTGTATATCTAACCTGAAAAAACCTATCGACGAAAAGTTCTATGAACACACGTTTAAAAATTCGTTCTGGGTTCGTACTACTCCAAATGACTATGCCTCTATGGGTGCAGATTTTAAGCAAGGAATCTCACACACGTTAGTGTGCCCGCTCAAAGAGTTCCCAACCGCAGCCTTTGTTATGGTCAAGATGAAAGGAAAAGCTAAAGGGCATTTTCTAGCGATAGAAGACCTGCCAAACGAAAGTAAAATTGACGATGCGTACGCTGTTATACAAACCACCGTGAGCACCGCTCCTGCTTAATTACAGTAATAATCCTACATTTTTGAGTGATCTTCACAGAACCTTAATACATAAACACCCAAGTAGAAGTAAGTTTACTACATTATTAGCCCAGCTACTGCTAGTATTAGTCTCGCTATTAAGCGCAAACGGTAAGAATTTAAGGAGTAACTTATCGAGACTATATTGTTAGAAAGGTATGGACCTTTCATGGACCTAGAAGAGCTAGCTGATCTGATGCGTATCAAAAGGCAGTCAATGTATCAGCAAATATATCGGGGGCAACTAGACATACCACATGTGAAACGCGGCAAAAAATACCTCTTTCCTACACAAGAGGTAGCTGCCTACTTTACATCCCAGTTAAATCTTCCGCCCGTAAATTAATGTATCTCGATAGTTGATCTAAAGTGCGGTGTCCTGACACGACCCGCACTTGTTCAACCGCCATCCCTCTTTCAAACATCCTGCTAATCGCTTCATGTCTTAAATCATGGAAGCGAAGGTCATCAATTCCTATCTTGGCAGTCATACGCGCAAACTTGTCTGAAATGCTCTCTGAATGCTTTACCTGAAACAGGTTATCCCTCTGCTCAGTGTGCTTTCGTGCACGTAGAAGCGCCTCTCTCACGCCCTTTAATATAGGTATTTTAGCCTCTGAACGGCCACCTTCAGCCTTCTTATCCTTACGCAATAAATGGATAACACCGGCTTCTTCATCGATGTCTGACCACTTCAACCTATGAATCTCACCCTGCCGCATAGCAGATTCCACAGCTATGTCGATTGCTGTGCCTATCCAGTGATCTCCTGACGCGCTGATCAATGCGTCGTACTCACCTGGGGCCAGGCGTCGGTCTCTTCGCTTACTCCCCATAATTATTTTCTTTTTCTGCAGCTCATCAATAGCTTGATCAACAACACGCTCTTCTGTTTTTACTCTGCTGTTTTCAATAACCTGCTTCAGATAATACATCTGACTTTGGAGCGTGCTTGCACATACAGTTTGTTTACGGTGAGCCGCAAAGCTAAGCACGTCATCAAGTGACATATCGTGTATCGATACGCCCGCAAAGTATTGTTTGATTTGATTGAGCTGACCGCGTTTCGGGCCCGATACTTCTAACCCAAACCTCTCGAAGCTATAGATCAGTTCATCAACCATATGGTCGATGAGCACGGACCGCGATTCACGAGTATCGATCCACGAACCGTCCTCCATGCTTAGCTCTGTACGCCGCGCCCATGACGAAGCAGCTGCTTTAGTTTGGAAAGTTCTAGTCTGTTGGGGGAAACCTTTCTTACGGATCTGTGAGTGCCAGAGTCCGCCTCGCTTGCGTATAGTTGCCATTTACTGTGCCGTCCGTGTGCCGTAGCTTTCTATTCTACTTAAAAAACTAGGCACATCATAGACTTACAGAAATGGCGGAGAAGGAGGGATTCGCAGCTTTAAAACTGTGTATTTACTTCTATATCAAACACTTAGGCTCTTTTTACTTTCTTTTGGTGTATGTACCACGAAGCTCGTAACTTCCTGATATTTCTACTTAATTTATTTTGTATTATCTTTGATTGTGCCACGGGCACACCAAGAAAGCGGGTTACGTTCAGATCGTCAAACGCAATAACAGACAGCGTTGCGATCGCAAAAGCGAGCACATAATGAGTAAGCATAAGGGGGCCTCTAGATAAGGTAGCATTATATTAGTAACGAGGCCTTTCTACTAATGATTAAGAGTTATGCGCGCTATGCAAACCGGTACTTACCACGGTTCTTTTTGCGGCTAACTACCTTGAGATTTTTCTTTGAATTGTTGCGTGGGTTACCGTCTGCGTGATGGACATCTTTCTTGTCACCCTTACTTACTTTTCCAGCGCGTTCAGCCCTACGACGAGCAGTGTTTCTACTCGCGCGGTTTTTCTTTTGATCGTCCTTGCTATGGTATTCCTTGTACTCCTTTTTATAGTTGCGCTTCTTAGTCGCCATCAGTTTCCTCAGGTTTAGGTATGGCATCTTTTACAGCCTGAATAGACTGATACCACTCTCCATCAGTGGTTAGTGTGCCGTTAGTAATATCGTGAAACATCTTGTCAAGCTGGTCCGTTAGCCTGCCGTATCCTTCTGACCTTTGTTCACGCCAATTAGGAGTAAATTCTTCCCCAAGCTCTTGGATCACAGCGCCCAGCTCTTCGCTGTATCTAAACGTGCACGGCTGTCTGGGCTGTTTATTTTCTGCTTTAATATAAGGAAGCCAGCCTTCACCTGCAGGAGCGCCCTGTGGCCCCGCTATTATTTTTTCGCCATCCCATTTTACAAACATTATCTTAAGTCCATAAGAATTCCGGAAAAGTCATGAACCCCATCACCATTCCAGTCTTTGCCTGAGGGGTAAGTAGAAGGAGTGCCCCTGTCACGAGCGTTCCACACACGCGCCTGAACGCGGACTTCTACTAAGGATGTAGAGTTGATTGCATATCCACCAGTAACAGTGAACTGCGTTGCGTGATAATCATATCTTGCTCTCATGTAGGTTTGACTTACCGTCACCCACGAAGGAGAACCCGTAACCACTTTGAACACTTTCCCCGTATCAAAGTCAGAGTGTTGCCCAGAACCTCTTAAGCCATACCAAACGCCGGTTTCGTTGGTCGAAGTGTTGTAATTAGAGAAAAGAACATAACCGATCTCGGTGCCGCTTGAGTTTTGTAGTGTGCTGGATGCGGGAATGAATGCAGTTTGATTCCCTGTAATATATACATTTGTAAAACTATAAGCACCGTAGGAACTAGTAAATCGATGAGCGCTAGTAAAAGTACTGGCAAGGTTTTGATCGGCCTTCATTTGGAGCCTAAACTCATAAGTGTCGTCGTTCTCGAAACAACCCCAACCTGTCCCCTGAAGATATACGTTTCTCGGAACTATTGTTTCTTCAAACGCACCTTGCCAAATTGTCCAGTGGTAAGTGGCACTTCCAATATCTGAAAAACTAGCGAGCTCGAAAGGCGTCATCTTAATGATATTACCGACAATGTTGTCTGACCTAAGGTTCGTAATAGTTACGTTAGTCGCATCTATAGTGCCGGATTCAATTGAGTTTGCGCTGATCTTGTCTACGCCGAGCTTACCGCCACCTACGTTCTTGAGTGTTACACCATCAAGGCTAAGAAGGTTGGCATTTATCGAGCCAGCAGTAATTCTATTAGCCACATCAAGCTTACCCGTGGAAATGGTATCTGCATCAACAGAGCCAATCTTCGCTGACGTAATAGATGCGTTCTTAATGAATGCACTATTCATGTAAACGCCTGCTGGGACGCCAGTTGAAGCAGCAACAACAGAAAAAGGAACTGAAGGGGCTGTGGTGTCGCTACCATTACGTGCGATCGCAAATCGATCTGCATTGATAATAAATTCGGAAGTAATCTGTCCCGAGTCATTAGCGGTAGAGGCTAAACCGAACCCCGCAACGTGGCCGTTGACGTCAGTCTTTACTGTGTACTTAGCAGACAAACCGTCAATTGTTTCGGCTTGTACTTCTATCTGCGCTTTAGTTGCTTCTAGATCAGTAACTTCTTCTACTTGATAACCCGAGATACGCCAGTGACCAGTTGGTACAGGTTCTTCACCATCATGATAAGCATCGAGGAAATATGGTCGGAAATACTTATTACCGGCAGCCCAATCTGCTGTCGAATATGTATCAGTGTAATAAGCCCACTCGTCAGTCCCAGCGTTTGCACTATTGTGGCTGGCACGCGTTTGTGCTGTGGGTTTGTATGGGCTTCGGCCATAGTTGTTTGTCCCTAAAGTACCTTTACTGTCTTGGTACTGGCGCAGTGTATGGTAAAGCCGACCAGGGTTAGATGATGTAGGCTTAGCCCAATACGACACCCTGTAAACAGCGTTTTTAACAATAGGTATGAGGTCAGCTTGGAAAGGCCAGTCTCCAGCCTCTAAGCGTAATACACGACCTGTACCATCAGGGGCAGTACTATCGGCAATAACGTCTTGATTGCCTAATACCCACTCATCAAAAGGGTCGTGGATAAACCGATTTCCAGGAAGACCTTTACCTTTCGGCGGCGCATTACGACCAATAGTCACCCACTCAATATCAAAGGTATCACTTGCTGTGTTACCGAAATCGAGTCTGATTTGGCCTATGTCATGTTGGGTCCAATCATTACCACCATTGGTAAGAGAGGACATATCCCACTCAGCAATAACCCACTCACCAGTTACGGTAGGGTCGTCGATTAGTTTCTTGTAGTCTTCAGATTCATTGTGATCATTAGTGTCGTAATAAAGAGCACCATGCCAACCGCTGCCAGAGACGCGTTTTATTTTGACTTGGACAAGAGTGTTGGTGCCGCCAAAGAAGCTAATCTCAGGGGACCTAAACACTGGGTCTGTACCTGTAGAGTCAAGGCGCAAATAGTTATGGCCTCCAGACTTTGTAATTCTATCCGCTGTCCAGCCATGTAGCGTTGCGGCGCTACCACCAAAAGACCAAGTTTCTTTAGCCTTAAAACCACCCGCTGTCTCTGACTTAAGTATCATAGTCGATGATGCAATAGACGAGTCAGCGTCTGTCTTGGTGTAGTAGTTTTCTTCTAAAGTAGCCGTATTTGTATAGTCGTCAAATGTAGACGCAGCCGCTAAACCTGTAGTCGCGGTAGATATAGCACTATCCGCGTC
>ERZ1039804.647-NODE-647-length-21887-cov-12.485022_pt1 | contig 21887 bp, 18 predicted proteins | sample MGYA00383089_ERZ1039804 | MGnify/ENA primary metagenome ERZ1039804 (study PRJEB29581, sample SAMEA5548359) | metagenome | biome: marine; feature: coastal; material: water | depth 1 m | study: Short-term variability in the microbial, nano- and picoplankton...
AAATTCAACGACCGCTAAATACTCGTAGCACAACAGTACAGTGGCTCAACAGGCAAACTCGTGATGTTGCTGAAGAACGCTTGTGGGACATCATGGTCCATAATATTGCGTCATACAAAAGGTTAATTAAATATGTGGGAGATCTTCCACCTGAACTTAGAATGGTCCGATTGGGCAGTGATGTACTTCCTGTTTATACCCAGCGGGATTGGTCTTATTATTGGCGTCTGCCTGATGTGGTTGCATACTGTGAGAAAGAATTCGCAAAAGTCGGCAACACGGCAAGAGCCCTCGATGTTAGACTCTCGATGCACCCAGGCCAATTTACAGTCCTTGCTTCAGATAGTGAAGAAATAGTAGAACGGAGTATAGAAGAATTTGAATATCACACCGATGTCATACGCTGGATGGGATACGGCAAGACCTTCCAAGACTTTAAATGCAATGTCCACATATCGGGTCGAGAAGGTCCTACCGGCATACGGAATGCAATCAAGCGACTCTCGCCAGAAGCGAGAAATGTACTTACGATCGAGAATGACGAAAACAAATGGGGACTCGAACACAGTCTCGAACTTGTTAACGACTGCGCACTCGTTCTCGACATACACCATCACTGGTGCCGTGAAGGTGAATACATTCAACCTACCGACGATAGATTTGCTCGTGTAATAGATAGCTGGCGTGGTGTTCGTCCTGCAATACACTATTCATACAGTCGCAACGAACATTTACCTGAAGGCTTTGCACATGATACTATGCCCGATATGCCAGCACTACTAGAGTCAGGCTACAAGAAAGCAAAACTTAGAGCGCACAGCGACTACTATCCTAACCAAATTGTTAATGACTGGGCTTTGAGCTTTTTACCTTACACCGATATTATGTGTGAGAGCAAGTGCAAGAATCTTGCTAGTATTGACTTATATAAATACAAAGAGGAATTAGAACACTATGAGCTATTTAAACACAATGTACAGCAACAAGAGCCAGAGCTCGAAAGCGCCTGAAAAAGAATCAACAAAAAATCCTAACCGTGTAGCGGGTGGACTTAAAGGTCAAGGTGTTGATCATTTCACCATGCTAGGTGAGGATGGCTCAGAATTACAAGTTCCAAGTCAACGTTACGTGTCTAGTTTGGAAGAGCAGATAAGAAAACAGCGAGCAGCTTTAACCGTTCTAGAACGTAAACTATCTCGCTGTGAAAAAACTATTGAACAGCATACTAATGCTATTACAAAGTTTAGATCTTAGAAGCCTTAAGTACTTCTTTTACTAATTCTTCTTTTTTCTTTCTCTTGTCAATTTCTACACCAAACTCTCTACCTTTAATTTCAAGTTGAGCTTTTGTTAGTTTTGCAAGATCTGCTTTTTTTATAGTTGCTTTTTTAACAGGTGCTTTTTTTGCCGGCGCCTTGCTTTTTACAACTGTTTTTTTAGCTTTGGGTTCTGTCATTACAGTTTCAATAACTGCAGGCACTGTTCCGCTGTCGCTAAAAAGACTTTTAAGCCATTTCATCATAACCATCTCCATAATATATATTTGTGGTACATTTATTTATAAATACTAGTACAGGAGATACTAAAAATGGCTAATAGAATGGTTGGAACAAAAAGTTTAAAACTTGATCGTATTACAGGTTTACGTGCAGATGCACAAAATGGTGTTGGAGTAATGACCAAAGTGCCAGTTATTAAACCTGTAAAAATAAAAAATGAAGGCAGAGACAAAAACGTTTCTACTTTTAAAGGAGCAAAAACATCATGATTAGAGAATGGATTAAATCACGTTTAGAAGAACGTACATCTTGGGATGGAGCAATGCTTATTGGCGTTGGCGTTATTGTATTAATTGCAGGGCCTTTTGCTAAGTTAGCAGCTTATGGCGCTATTGCATATGGTGCTTGGACTATCTGGAAGAGAGAAGACTAATGGCTACAGAAGATGTTGGAGCATATATCATTGAAATGAACGAATCCGATAACGAACGTGCAACTAATGGTGTTGTAAAAAAGTTATGGAACGTTGCTATTACACATAAAGAAACAAATGAAACTATTGAAATAGATGATATTGTTAGTCCTTATGCAAGAGAAAAATGGTGTGCTACAGTGTTTAATAATGCCAAACAAGGACTTGATCACGAAGACGGGCCTGATTGCTGTTATGTAACAGCCCGTTACAGATCATAATTTACTAATATCTAAACCACTTGAAACGCTCATGTCCCAAACATGTTTGCGTTCAACTCCCTTTTTCTGTGCAAAAACCTTACTATCACAGTTCTTACATACATGAAAGTAGTTGTTTGTTAAACGCTTAGGATCCATGCTTCCTCTTGGTCGTTCAAAATCTACATTACAGTTATCACATCGTAATACTACCTGAGTAGACTCTCTAACATAAGAATGTTCTTTCCCGCATTTAGAATGCCTTACGTGCCGCTTCTTTTGTTTGTATTCTTTTATAAACATAACTATATTTACATTAAGATTATAAAAACTATCGATAAATAACAGTAAGGAGACGCTATGATTTTACCTATTACACTCACAGAACATGCAAAAAACAAAATTAACGAGCTTTGTGCTGCTAATACAGGGCATTTTGGAGTGCATTTAAGCCTTAAAGGCGGAGGATGTGCTGGTTTTGAATATGATTGGGGACTAATAGTAAAAGAAGACGTCAATCCAAATGATGAAATCATTAATACAGGTACAGGAAATTTAGTTATAGATTCTATGGCTCACATGTATTTGTTTGATTGCACAATAGATTATGAAACAGATGTATTTCAAACGCAATTTGTAATTAATAACCCTAATGCACAGAGTGCATGTGGGTGCGGAATTAGCGTAAACTTCGACATGGACGCTGTCGAAAAAAATAACGAGAAAATAACGGAGCTCACATAAAATGGCACAAGGTAAACAAAATATTAATATCGGCGTTGAAGGTAATGACGGAACTGGCGATAGTATAAGAGAAGCGTTTAGAAAGGTAAATGATAATTTTACCCAACTATATGCTGTATTTGGACAAGGTGGTTCAATATCATTTACTGAGTTTAGTGATACTCCAACACTAACTGAACTCCAAGACAATCCTAGTACATTTTCAAGACCTACTTTACCAGTAGTTGACGTAGCTGCTGAAGGTAGTAAATTAGAATTTAGAAAGTTAGTTAGTAATAGTTTTCTTGATGCTGCTATCGACGATACAGTACAGTTTAGTTTAACCCAAGGTGGATACATTGTTGTAACAGCCGCAGGCGGAAAACTTGAGGAAGATGAAAAGCCAAAAGTTAATTCAACTGGCGGTGGTATTAATGCTTCAGGAAACATTATTGCTGGTATGCCAACCAGTCTTAATGATATTGAAAGTAAGTTATCCGTTCTTAATGCCGCACACGACGGTGCAGGTTATACAACTGACAGTGTTGCAATATCAAAAGGCTTTGCAGATACAAACTACTTAAAATCAACAGGTGGCGGAACAGGCGCACAGATTAGAGTACGTACTGAAGATCAAATCTTCACAGAAGATTATTCATTTACAATTAATAGTTTTACAGCAGGTGTTGCTAACATTACTGGTAGAACTATAGGCGGGACTTTAGTTACAGTTCCAGCAGGACACGGTCTTGATAGTGGTGCAAACGGATTACCGTTTAGATACGAAACTACAGGTACAAGTGCAACAGCAACACCAGCTTCAAGTGCCGTTGCTCAACCACTTGAAGACCTAAACCCAGTTTTTGTTAGAGTTGCAAGTGCTACATCATTAGAATTTTATGAAAATGCTGATGCAGCTAAAAATGCAACAGCAAATAGAAAAATTAGTTTCCAAGCAGGTACTGGATCAGGAACACAAACTTTAGTTGATGCTGAATATCAACCAAGTATACTAGACGGCAAGTTCCTTGCTAACGAAGCAATGCCAAGAGAGGCTGCACTTAGACGTCAAGGTGACCAGATGGATGGTACACTTTATCTTGACAAGCATCCTGGAGACTTAGCAAATATTACAACAGGCTTAGAAGATTTACAAGCCGCTACTAAATTTTACGTAGACAACACAAGTTATGCAAGTAATGTAAACTTGTTTGTTAGTTTACAAGGTGACGATAACCAAGTTAATACACCTGCGGGTAAAGAAGGTAGAGCATTAAGTTATGCGTATCGTACACTAAATGCTGCACTACAAAAAGCAGAAACGATTATTGAAACAAGTAAACTAGAACCTGGTCCGTATATGCAGACTATCACTATTGATAATGCTGGCACACTTGTTCCTACTCATGTACTAAGTGGAAATACAAACGAACTAGGGTTTAAAGTTCCTGCAACATATAACGGACAACAAACAGGTAACTTTAAAGCATTAATGGACAATAACAAAACATTTGTCCAAGAAGAAGTTATTGCATGGACAAATGCACAGATAGCGTTAGCAAATGCAGCTGTTAGTTTAGATCCAAATGTACCAGCAGAAGCAGAATTAATCAAATGGAAAAACTTTACATACGACGAAGAGATTTGTAAACGTGATGTAGGATTAATTTACGAAAGTTTAAAACTTGACGTTATTAGTGGTACCAATGCAAACAAACTTTCAAGACAAGCAGGACTAAGATATTACAGTAATGCTAGTGGTGCAATTGCTGTTGGTCCACAAAAAGCACAAACACTTGCATCAATTGCAAAAGTAGAAGAAGTTACTAGACAATATGTTTTAACAAACACACTATGGCAAGGTGGCGCTGGTAATCCAGGATTATATCAGAATGATGTGCAACAGAATGTTGTATCTCCAGGAACATCTGCTCCAGCTGATGCTATTTCAAGAGTAGGAGACTTGTTTGATATTATCGAGAATATTATTAATAACGGTCTTGACGGTGCTCCGACACTACAAGAAGGTTCAGTTTATGTTATTGAAGTTGATAACGGAAGTAACGGTAATGTATTCCAAGGACAGCCAACTAATACAGACTTAATTCCAGGAAAAGTTATTACAGGTTCTAAGTCAGGTGCTGTATCAAGAATTGTAAACTATTATAGAGGTGACGAGCTAGGCGGCGCAGGCAATGACCAAATAGAACTTATACTCGAAGAGCCAGTAGAATTTATTGCTAGATCAGATCCAGGTGTTGCTACGGCAGATGATCCAACATATGAAGCAGGTGATATATTAGAATTTGGTAACAAAGTAAGCCAACAAAATATTACAGTATTCTTAGAAACAGGTATATTCTACGAAGACTATCCACTACGTGTTCCAGCTAATGTATCTATTAAAGGTGACGAATTTAGACGTACACATATTCGTCCAAAGAATCGTGTATCACAATCTAAATGGGCTAACCAATACTTTTACAGAGACAATTACTTCGACCAAATGACTTTACACAACCATAGTGTAGAAATTGAAGGCGAAGTAACATTAACATTATCACAAGCGGTAACTGTTGAGGTTGGTGATAAAATTACACAATCTGTAACAGCTGGTACTGCAATTGGTTTTGTACAAGAAAAAGCAACTAACTCAACGACTGTTGTTGTACAATACTTTGACGGATATGATCCAGTAACTAATAGCGGTGTACCGCCAAGTGAAACTGGAAATGGATATGCTGATGTAACTCAGTTTGATGCGGCAGTAAACAATAATATTTCAATTAATAATTCTGTAGCAACTGGTACTTACTTAACAACATTACCAGTGCAATATGTTAGACCAACAAACTTTGGTTATCATTATGCCCTTGACCCAAGACGTCCTATTAATACACAAGCAGACACAGTTAATAACCCAGGTGGTTATAAAAATGCTGTTGCTATTTTAGAAAAAAATAGAGATGCAATTGTACAAGACGTTTTATTATTCTTAGACGAGCAATCAACATCAAATCTAAATAACGGTGGCTTCGGAGACTTTACAGAAGTTGAACTAACACTAACTGGTAGTGTAACATTTACTAGAGGCGACACAGTCACACAAGCAAGTTCCGGAGTAGTTGGTAAAGTAAAAAATGATAGTACAAATAATTCAGTTATTATTGTAGGACCAAACGGAATATTTGACACCAGTGGTGAATTATCTGTTGGTGGTGTAAGCAAAGGTGCAGATAGTGTACCGGCAACTGTAGCAACAGCGGTAGCATTTACATACGGACCAAAATGTGCAAGAGACTTAGGACTTATTGTTGATGCGTTAGCATTTGACTTAGAAAAAGGTCTTATTGATCAGTCACTTGAAATACAAGGAAAATACTATGCAGGTGCTGTAGAAGTAGGACAAGAAGTTATAACGTCAGCATCTATTTTAGAAATAGGTAACATTGCACAAGCATTGCTTGGTGCGTCGGCTACACCAGTTGGAACTCCAAGTATTCCTAGTTCAAGACAAGCAGCATCAGCGTGGGACATTGCTGTAACAACATCACAACTTGCTGAAGCAGGAACAAGTACTATTGTATCAGGATTATTAAATATTATAGTATTTGCGTTTAACAGCGAATATAACCCACCTAAACATAACAAAGATATGGATGTGTTCTTAATGAATGACGCAACCATCTTACGTAACATGACTGTACAAGGTCATGGTGGATTTATGTGTGTACTTGATCCAAATGGACAGATACTTACTAAATCACCATACATACAAACAGGTTCAAGTTTTTCACAATCAATAAACAAACAAGCCTTTAGAGGTGGTATGTTTGTTGACGGATTTATTAGTAACATGCCGTTAGAGATTGTTGACAATATTACAAGTGCAGGTGCAAACTCACCGTTTGAAATATTTGTAAGAAGTAGAAGAGATTCTAAGCAAGTTAATGGTAACGGAGTAGGACTTGGATTATTAGCAAGACGCCCGCAACTTCCAGCGCCATTTTATGTAAACGGTGTAAGATATCAAGTTAATGCTATTAGAAATTACGACCCAATTAACGGAACAGCAGAATTAATACTTGATAAAAATTCAAATCCAGATAATACAGAACAACAAGAAGGTCAAGGTTGGATTGGTGGAGAAAATTATCCAATCGTACTTCAAACAGCTGGTAACAGATCTATGCTTGGTAATGACTTTACGCAAGTTAATGATTTAGGTTACGGACTATTATGTACTAACAACGGTATATCTGAAATGGTTAGTATGTTTACATACTACTGTCACGCAGCTTATTATGCGAATAACGGTTCAGAAATTAGATCGTTAAATGGATCAAACGCTTATGGTAACTTTGGACTAGTTGCTGCAGGTGGTGACCCGAATGAGGTTGCACAAACTGGTTCATTAGCATTTAATACTTCACAAACGGCTAAAGTATATGTGAATCCAAGTGCTAGTGCAAACGCTAATGCATTACAAACATTTGTATATGCATACGATACAGATTTTGCTCCGTTGCCAGAAGGCGAAATTGACATTATATATAATATAAAAAGAGAAATTGCTAGTATTTCAGCATCAAATCCAGTTGTACTAAATGTTGCAAGTCATGGATTTATTGAAGGACAACGAGTATTAGTATCTAATAGTAATATTCCTACTACCGGCGGCGGTGCTAATCCAGGAATGGACGGAATACGATATGTTGGACCTAACCCTTCAACAGGAAGTATAACACTTTATACTGATGCGGCACTTACTACAACACTAAACGGTTCATCTTATAACACTGGCAATTTAAGTAACGATGCTGTTATACAAGATGCAGGCGGAACAGCATCATCACAAAGTAGATTTGAAATTGTATCTGTAACTGATGCACAATCAGCAGATGGTATTGCAGGTGTTAACGAAGTAAAACTTACACTAAGTGGAACTATTACTGATGTTCCTTATAATACTAGAGTAACTATTACAGCAGGTACTGGTCAAACATCATCAGCTGCATTAGGTAGAACAACTAGACCAATTCAAGACGGAGTTGCTACTACTATACTTTATGTAACATTACCTGAAAATAGAAATCAGTTTGCATTAGGTGATACAATTTATACAGATGGAACAACAACAAGTAGAACAATTACTGCTATTGAAACTAATTTAGATAAAGCAGGACGTAAAACTATTGTTGGCGTAACAAAAACAAATCCAGTCGTACTCGAAACTATTGGACATAATTTTGTAGATGAAGATCCAATTACTATTGTTGACGGTTCAGGAATAACAGAATTAAACGGAACCTACTATGCTAAAGTTAGCACAACTACAGGCGGCGGAACAAATGATAAACGATATGTAGAATTGTATAGCGATTCAGCGTTAACTACATCAGTCAACGGATCAGGTTGGGGCGGAACATACACCGCAAGATCAGGTAAAGTATTCTTAACTGGAATAGGTGGAAATCCATTAATAGGAGAAAACGGTACTGTTTGGAAACTATCATTCTCAAATCAAACTAATGACGAGTCAGTAAGTACTGGTGGGTTATCATCACCGTTATTTGCAGGTGATTCAATTGGTGTTAGAGCAAGAGCTAAATTTATTTTAGATAATGTGCAGACAGTTCCAATTAGACCATCAACAGCAGTTGTGTTTGAAGAACAACCTGAAAATACATATCGTTCTATTAACTTTGACGTTACACCAATTACTACATTTGATGGATTAGGATCTGCAACATTACCAGATGGACAAAACATACTTACATTTGATAGTAACTATGATTACATTAGGCAAAGAGTTGAATACCTTAATTATAAATCACAATTTAAACTAATACTTGCTGGTGCAACATCACAACCTATAGCAGAAGGATCTGTTGTTAGACAAGGATCAGCATCTGGTATAATAACTAATGCATATGGCTCTGGTGTTACTACTATATGGGTTAAAGAGTGGAACGGTACTGACTATAGTGTTGGTGGCGGAAACATTGAAGTTGATGTTGCAGGCAATGGTACATTTACTAGCATTGGCGGATTAGCAGGAAGCGGTGCTGTTAAATTAAGTTATCTTACAACTAACACAGTAAAAGAATCGTTTGGTGGTAATCCAGGTGATAGATATATTGCTGTTCCAGGATTAGGTACAGAATCTACAGTAAGAATTCAAAATGCAGATATGATCTTTGCATGGAAAGACAGAGTACACAAAGTTCTTGCATATCACGATGGAGCAGGAACATCTATTGGTTCTATCGGTACTAGAGAAGCAGGAGAACCTAATTCACAATTAACAGGATTTGCTTATTTAGAAATTGATCGCACTCCTGTATCAGACAAATATTACGATCCAGATACAGCAGCTCCGGCTACAGGTATTGCTGATACGTTAAGTGTTGGTAATGAAGCTGATAATGTTAATCTTGCAATTGGTGTTCCACAAGGTGAAGGTGCAGAAATTACTGTTAATATTTCACTATGTAGAGCAACAGGACACGACTTTAGTAATATTGGTACAGGCGGATTTAATACATCTAACTATCCAAATATTATCTTTGGTCAACCAGCATCAGATAAAACAGCAATTGTAACTAGTGACGCAACAGCAACTAAAGCTCAAGTTTGGGAAAGAAACAAAGGGCGTGTGTTCTTTGCATCAACAGACGAAGATGGATTCTTTAGAGTAGGTAAATTCTTTACAGTTGACCAAGGTACAGGTACTATATCGTTTAAAGCACAAATTAACATCTCAGGACTAGACGGACTTGGATTTAAAGACGGTGAAATTATTAGTAAGTTTACAAGTAGCTTTACACAGTCAACAGCAGAACTTAAAAATGTTCCTACAGAAGTTGCTGTAGTAGATTACATTAATAGACGTTTAGGATTTGATGAATTTAACGTAGCAGATCCTGCACCACTTACAACAGTAATGAGTGCAACTAATCCGCAACTGACACCAGTAACAGTAGGTGGTGAAACTACACATACACTGAACATGACAAATGGTAGAATTACTTTGCTAAAACGTCCTGTTGCAGATACTGATGCAGCAACTAAAGAGTATATTGATAATAGAATATTTGCAAATGACGAGTTTGAAGACCTTCGTAATGTAAGTTTTTATCAAACAGATTATAATAATGCAAACGGTAACAGCGATTTAATTGTACTAACAGGTAAGAAGAAAATATATGTCAAATATGTTGCAGGAACTATGTTCTCAACAGACGATGTTATTTTTGGACAAGATACAAATAGTGCAGGACGCATTGTTGATATTAGTGATTCATTCCAGTTTGATAATGGTGAAAACAGTACAGATACAGCATCTGGACTAGAAGTTCAAGTTATAACTTATACTGTATTACCGCTAACTATGGTTAACCTAAGTGCAACAGGTACTGTTGCAGTAAGAGGACAACTGTTAAGGCAACCGTCAACTGGCGCACAAGGTTACGTACTACATCCACAAACAGTAGTTGGATCAGGAAAAACATCAGCTCAACAGATAATACTAAGAGAAGTAACAGGAACATTTAATAATACTGCAATAGAACTTGTTAATAACCCAGGTGGTAGTGAAACTGTTGTTGCAACAGCAGCAACAATTACTAGTGCAGCAGCTATTCAAGATGGTGCAAGTGGCGATCCAATAGACTTCCAAGCTGAAACTATATCAAATGGTAGTGTATCAAGAAATACTACACAAGGTAGAGATGGACTTGCTGTATACCCAATGACTGAAGTTGCTAACGCAAGTGAAAGTTTAGTTGGTAATCCAGGTGATGCAACACGTAGTGATATTAACATAACTGTAACTAGAGCAAATGCTGCTACAAGTGTTAACCTACAATACCAAGCAGAAAGTTTACTCAATGCAGATGTTAACACTAACGCTGACATAGAACAACAAAAACTATTAATGACTAAAGCACCTGTATTACCAGATAGTGATGCATTTGAAGACTTTAGTACTAACGGAAGAAGAACAAGTCAAGCAAACAAAGGTATTGCTGCATTTAGTGCAGATGTATTTGCAGAAGACCAAGTATTCATAATGTCAGGATCTGTATCAGCAAACGTAGGCGATATTATAACACAGGGTAGTAACACAGGTTATATTGATAAAATTATTAACAGTACTACACTCAAAGTTAGAACTAGCGATACATTTGTTACTGGAAGCGGAACTTGTTCTATAACTCCAATAACAGCATTTAACTTGCCAGGAAGTGCTAACGCTGTACAACAGACTTCAAGCATAAAAGGTACTCCAGTTGATTCAACAAGAACTATTACTACTATAGAAAAAACTGGATTTGTTAATGTAAAAGATAGAGGTATAACATTTGATAAGATTCAAGACATACCTGAAAACACTGTAATTGGTAGAGGTGATATTGGTGACCCTGCATATAACGCAGACGGTATACCTTATGCTGTTAGCTTTGATCAAATTATTGACTTAGGTGGTGCTATACAAGATAAAGACTTTACAAATAGTACAATTACTGAAGTTGGTGGTTGGATAATTGAAACAGAAGGCCTAGTAAGTGTTGCAAATGGTGCAACAGTAAGCTCAGGTGGTATTAGTGCAACTGTACAAGGTGCGGTAGTAAGTGAAAATAAAATAGTTGTTATAAATGCAACAGGTACTTTCCCAGGAACAGGGACACTTGCAGGCGTAACAGCAGATAGTCATGCAACAGCCGCAACCATTACAGCAGCAAATCAATTTTCAAGTTCAGGTGAAGCATTAGTTAAAGTAGCAGATGGAGTATATGGTACTACACAGATTACTAAAACAGGCGAAGGCAATCAGTTATTACGTACACTTGATTCAAACGATCAAAACGATCTGTCATTTGTATCAGTAAATACTGAAGGATTTATTAATATTAAAGGATTATTACTTGATAGTCGTAGAACAATAGATACACGTTCAGCAAGCGGTGATACATTCTTAGATGTTTATACACCAAATGAAAACTTAGCAATGAGTATATCAGGTGTAACACCTGGTGCTACTGAAGTTGACGAAAGTATAATTGAGATTCCAACAGCCAGTGTTGACATTGGTGACGTTGGAGTAAGAGTTATACCTGCAGGCAGTGGATTTAACGGCTTTGCTAGTGCATTTGCACAAAATGCAGGTGGAGATACTCCACTTACAAGTCAAAAACCGCATTTAGCAGTTGATTGGGTCTTTACAAACTTTATTCAAGACCCAGATGACTTAACATCAACTGGTTCAGGTATTGCACTAGGTAGTGTTTCACCGTACACAACAGCTGGTCAAACAGCAATTGTTGCTAATGGTAATAATGCATTACTAGCAGACTCAACAGGAGTTGTACTAAGATCAGGAAATGTTGATGTATTAACAGCACTATCAGGAACAACTACAATTAAAAATGCGTTATCTGTACTAGGTAATACAACACTTGGTAGTGGCGATGATACATTAAGTATTGGGTCAACTATCATTACTGATGTTGACTTGCAAAGAACTAATGCAGACTCAACAGGTTATACTTTAGATATTATTAAGAAAACAAGCAGTGTTGCAAACGCAGACGGTGTTGGTACTATTAACTTTAGAAGCAACGATGATGCAGGACCAATTGCTACTTTACATACATACGGTGCTATAAAATCAACAATAGCCGATATTGCAACTGCAAGTAAAGATGGTAAACTTGAATTCCAAGTACAAAGAGATAACACTCTTACTACAGCAATAGCAATTGACGATCAAGTTGATGTTACTGGCGTATTAAATGTTAGTGGCGCACTAAATGCAACTAGTACATTGAATGCAAACTTAACTACTGACGCAACTAGCACATCTTCAGGATCATTGATTGTAGATGGTGGTGCAGGTATTGCTAAGAAACTATACGTCGGCGGCAACTTTGACATAGGTGGCAAATTCAATGTAACAGCATCTAGTGGTAATACAGATATTGACGGTACTCTTGTTGTCAACGATACAACTAATGCATCAAGTTCAATAACAGGGTCAGTAATAATTGACGGTGGTGTTGGCATTGCTAAGAAATTGTATGTTGGAAGTGATTTAGATGTTACAGGAAATGCTGTAATTGACGGTGACTTAACTGTTAGCGGAAACTTTGACTTAGGTGACGATGTTACTGCTGATACATTTACTATTGCAAGTACACTTGACACACCACATATTAAAATTAAAAATACACAAGAAAACAACGGTATTAGTGATAATATAATTGAATTCTTCCATGACACAGCAACACCAGCTGATGCTGACTATTTAGGTTCATTACACTTTAAGATGGATAATTCATCTACTGCTACTGACGGTGGTGTTAATTCTGAACTGGTTGTTAGAGCTGTTGATGTAACTGGGGGTAGTGAAAAATCTACGTTTGACTTCTTAACAGCTAATGGAACTAATGCATCTGAATTAAAATTCCAAATTAGTAGTGATGCGGTTATAACTCATGCAAGTATTTTGCCTGATGCAAATGAGTCAGTGGACCTTGGTGCTAATGGCCAAGCGTTTGGACAAATACATGCAGCAGGATTTAATGGACCACTAACAGGTGATATTGAAGGTGATATTACAGGTGATGTAACTGGTGACTTAACTGGTAATGCTGACACAGCAACTAGTTTGAAAGACGGTGCAGCTAACGAAGTACCATACCAAAGTGCCACAGGCACAACTAGTTATATAGGGGCAAACGCAACAACAACACAAAAATTCCTAGCAATGACTGGCGATGGTACTGATGGTGCAGCTCCGGTATGGGACACAATTGACGCAGCTACTATTGATAGTGGAACATTAGGGGCTGATAGAATACCAAGTTTAGGTGCAGGTAAAATTACTAGTGGAACATTAGGGGCTGATAGAATACCAAGTTTAGGTGCAAGTAAAATTACTAGTGGAACATTTGCTAGTGCTAGATTGCCCGACTTAGCAGTTAGTGACTTTGGTGCTGCAGCTGTTCAAACAGGAACTGAAGTTGCAGCTGATGGTACAAGTTTAACTGACAACGATACTTCATTCTTAACAGCGTCCGCTGTTAAAAACTTTGTTGAAGGTAAAGGTTATGCTACAAGCTCAGGTGGTGTTTCAGATGCAACAAACGCAACTAACTTTGCTGTAGGTTCAGTACCAGCTAGTGGTACTTATAATGTTGTATTGGTTAGTGGCCAAAGTGGTAATTTGGGAGCTAAAGTAGACAGCTCCGGACTTAGTTATAATATTGCTACTCAAGTACTTAATACTACAGCATCGTCAGCAAACTATGCGGATTTGGCGGAGAATTATATAGGTGATCAAGCATACGAAGCAGGTACTGTTGTTGTATTTGGCGGAGATGAAGAAATTACTGCTTGTACAATAAAAGGTGATCGTAAAGTTGCAGGCGTTGTATCAACAAATCCAGCATACTTAATGAACAATAAATTAGAAGGCGATACTGTTGTACCATTAGCACTAACAGGGCGTGTACCATGTAAAGTAATAGGTACTGTTGCAAAAGGCGACATGCTTGTAACTAGTGCAATATCTGGTTATGCTATTGTTAATAATGATCCTAGTTTAGGTACAGTAATTGGTAAAGCTGTAGGAACAAAAGACGACGACGGCAGAGGTGTTGTAGAAGTTGTTGTTGGACGCTTATAATAAATACATGTACACAGGAGTTTAATAAATGGCATTAAAAACAATTAATTTAGGAAATGTTGCTAACGACGGAACAGGTGACGATTTAAGAGAAGCATTTGAAAAGGTTGTATTTAACTTTTCCGACTTAGATGCTAGAACTCCTGAAGCAACTACTGTAACAAATTTAGGAAGCGGAAGCGGATTATACTTTGATACAAACGTCAACGATTTAAGATTTAAATCACTAGTTGGCGGGAACAATGCTACACTAACATCTACAGACAATGAAATTACAATTGATGTTGATGCAGGTGTAACACAGTTTGTTGTTGCAGGTGATACTGGCAGTTTAGTTGTAACTGAAAATACTACCGTTACAATACAAGGCGGAACTTTAATATCTACTACTAGAGACGGTAATAATATTAGAATTGATTCAAGTGCATTAGGAAGTCTTTCGCAAGACCCTGCGCCACAGTTGAGTGCCGCACTAAATGCAAATGGTCAAAATATTGGTAGTATACAAACACTATCAGCTGTTACTTTACAAGGTGACTTAACTGGTAACGTTACTGGTAATGTACATAATATTGATATTAGAGACTTAGATTACTATCGCCAATCTAGTAATAGTTGGGATTTTGGATCTATTGGCGATGTAGCAGTAACAAATATTTACGATTTCCTATTTAAAACAGTAGACGTAGACTTTGGTGGCATTGCTTCAGCAAGACCTAATATAACATTAGATGCCGGTTCAATTAATATACCAGCGTTCTAAATAAAGGAATAATCTTGGATGGCGAATATCTGGACAGTACAGAATAACATAAGTTTAGGAACATACAACGAGTCAGTATCACTAAGTGGTGCTAGTGCAATTCAGTTGGCAGTTCCAGTTGGCTCTACATTAAAATTAATCAGTGGAAATATACCTCCGGGACTACGAATAGACGGAACTACACTTAGAGGTACACCGTTAGAAGTTGCTAGAGAAACTGAGTTTAAATTTGTAATACGTGCAACACTTAATGACGAAGTTGAAGATAGGACTTTTAAAGTAACTATTGTAGGGGCAGATGAACCTATATGGGTTACACCAGAAGGCGACTTGGCTTTAGGAAATAACAATGCTGTATATGTGCTAGACTCAAGTCCAATAAATTATCAATTACAAGCAACTGACAAAGACCTAAGTGCCGGACAAAAATTAGAATACTTTATAGCATCAGGTGATGGACAACTACCTCCAGGTATTACATTGTCATCTACTGGGCTAATTAGTGGTGTTGTTGATCCTGTACTAGCATTAGATAAATTAGCTGCACAAGGTTACTATGACGACAATGCTTATGGATCGTATGCATTTGACTTTGGTACAAGACCAGCAAACGGATACGATAGTTATTTTTATGATGTTGATACATATGATCTAAGTGTGCCAACTAAATCACCTAAGAAACTTAACAGAAATTATCAATTTAGAGTTAGTGTGTCGGACGGAGACACAGTATCCAAAAGACAATTTAGAATATATGTAGTCGGTGATGATTTTTTAAGATCAGACAATACTATTTTACAAATTGGTGATGGCGTGTTTAGTGCAGACAATACACATGTTAGAACACCTATATGGTTAACACCCAGTGAACTTGGCTACCGTCGTGCTAATAACTATGTTACTTTGTTTCTAGATATTGTTGATAAAGAAACACTATCTGGATTTGTAGGATTTACATTAGAAAATGTAAATGATGACGGCAGTCCTAGTATAATACCCCCAGGACTAGAGCTTGACAGTGCCACTGGCGAACTAGCAGGCGTTGTTCCGTATCAACCAACCGTAACAAAAGAATACAAATTTACTGTAAATGCTGTACGTTATGCAGCTACCGGAACAACTACATTTGAAAATGTAGATATTCTTATATATGATAATGCTCTTAAAGGCGATACTGTAATTAAGATTAATAAAAATAATAGACTTCTAGATCTTTTAAATCAAACAATTACTATTAAGGGTCAAACATACTTAATAACAGAAGTTAATAATGCTATATTAGCGTTTGATACTATAACTATTAATAGACCTTTAGAAACATATACACGATCAGGATTAATATTTACAGAAGAACTTACTGACAGTACTACTAGTACACTAGAAGCAAATAAAAAGAAAACATTTACAGTAACATTATTAGGCGAAGTTGATTCTACTATAACATGGCTAAGTGATAAGTCGTTAGGAATTATTGGTGCAAACTATACTAGTGTGTTTGCTGTTAAGGCTAAAACATCAGTACCAAATGCTGTTATAAGATATACATTAACTGACGGAAGATTGCCTCCAGGATTAACACTTGCATTAGATGGTGAAATATTTGGTAAGGTAAGACAGTTTGGAGAAAACTATTATAGATCGTTTTGGAAAACTAGCAGAGTATATAACGCAGGTGATGTTGTAAGTTATGACAATAATTTATATCTTAGTAATAGCACTCATACAGCAAGTTCATCATTTACAAATGATCTTGTAACAAAATGGGAACTTTACAAATTTGTTAAATCAGGATTGCCAACTTTTGATTCAGGTGAGTTATTATTTGACGGAGACAGTACAACTGTTGATAAATCTTATACATTCACAGTTAACGCACAAGACCAGTTTGGGTTTAGTGCAATAACAAAATCATTTACTATTAATGTTGATGATCCAAATGATTTTGTATACAGTAATTTAATTGTACAACCTATGATGAAAGAATCACAAAAATCACTCTTTAATAACTTTATTAGTGATCCTACTATCTTTACTCCAAGCGATATTTATAGACCAAGTGACATACAGTTTGGTATACAAAATCAAATTAAGATGTTAGTGTACGCAGGAATTGAAACTAAGTTTATACAAGAATATGTTGCAGCTGCATCTAAAAATCATAAGCGTAAGAAATTTAAATTTGGCAGTATAAATTCAGCCATTGCAAAAGTTCCTGGAACAAATGATTCAGTATACGAAGTTGTATATATAAACATTATTGATCCAGCAGATACTAATAGAGGCATTGTTAAAGAAAGTATAAAAATAAAAACTAAAAATACTCTTAGTATTAACCAAGCAAATTATGAAACAAAAGATAATTCATCCGGAGTTGTCGATGATAATAGTTATAGATTACGTGCTAAAACTAATCCGTTAGATATAAGCAGTGATGCTGTTAAAATTAGTGAAAATTTAGATAACAAACGATACATAAGTAACATAACAAATATGAGAAACCAACTTGCTAAAGTAGGTGTTTCAGATGGGAACTTCTTACCATTATGGATGAGAACCCCGCAAGAGAACAGTATTGAAGAATTAGGTTATGTTACAGCAGTTCCGCTGTGTTACTGTAAGCCTGGTCAAAGTGCTGACATAATTATAAACATTAAAAACAGTGGATTCAACTTTACTACATTAGAGTTTGAAGTTGATAGATATGTAATTGACTCAACTAAAGGTAATAGTGAAGAACAATACATCCTTTTCGCAAACTACGAGTTTAATGTTTAATAACGATAAATAGTTGTAGGAGAACAAAATATGGCAAGTAATATAACCAACGCAAATATAGACGCTGACTTTCCAATAGCAGGTCAGGATAACGATAGCCAAGGCTTTCGTGATAACTTTAGTGAAATTAAAACAGGCTTAGGTACAGCTGCTACTGAGATAACATCTTTACAGTCTACTACAGCAAAGCTGAATGTAAACAATACTTTTTACGATAGTGAAAATGCTGTTCCAGTTGAGTTAATTAATCCAAGATTAAGAGAAATTACTAAAACATATCATCAAACAGGATCACAAGGAAGTGCTCAACAAGTATCACCATTTGATATTTCTTTCTCAGGAATTGAAGGCGGACATTATCATAAAGTTACAGTTGGTGCTGTTTCTCCAGCTGTTAGTGCAAATATGACAGTAAATGTTAGTGGCTGGCCTGCATCAGGCGAGTATGCTGAAATGCGTTGTGAAATTTTTGCACAGTCTGGACATGCTATTACTGTTACTTTTGCTGCTGGTCTTGGTAGTGTTTTAAAAACAGATGGTGCTGCTATATGGTCTTCATTTGTTGTTAATAGTGCAACTAACCCGCATATTATTGACTTCTGGACAACAGATGGTGGTAATACTGTTTACGCAAAATACTTAGGACAGTTTAGTTAAAAATGACACATCCTTTAACAAAGGTCAAAACACTAAAAGATAACGAGTTAGAAGAAAAAATTATTGATCTTAGCACTCGTTATTGGAAAACTTCAAACCCCGACATACAAAGACAAATCATGCTAATTCTTGACGAATATAGACAAGAACTTGGCGCCCGCCGTGCAAAACAACAAGTTTCTGAACAAAATGGCGAAAATGATCTTGACAATTTAATTAATATCAGTTAAACTGTATACATGCTTATGAAAACTGACGAACTCGGTATACCACGATTCTCTAACAGAGATTTAGTTAATATGATCTATTCGGGTCATGTAGACAAATGTCATGTGGTACTTTGTGAAGAACATGACGATGTAGACAAGTTTAATACAGCTATGGAAGAACAAGGGCTCGATAAACTACAAAAATATATTCCAATAGATGTAGATCAAAAGACATTTGACGGTGTATGTCAAGGCGAATGGTTTATGCCTGATGAATACAAAGACATTAATGTATATAAGTATGTACTAGGCAAAGCAAAAACACCTTGCGGACAAGATGTACAAGATCGTATATGGGAAGAAATGGAAGCATATGGCGAACGTGATATGCATAACCTATTACGATATATGATCTATCTTGTAGACTTTATGCGTGAACATAATGTTGTTTGGGGTGTAGGTAGAGGTAGTTCTGTAGCAAGTTATGTGTTATACTTAATTGGTGTACACAAAGTAGACTCAATCCAATATGACCTGGATTGGCGTGAGTTCCTTAGATAAATACGTATATAATAGGAGAATTATTATGGCAATGAATAAAAACATGAATAAAGTATATAAGTCTATGAAAGGTAAAACTATAGATTTAGAACTTTTAAGACAAAAAAACGAAATGACTCCGGCAGTTGGTAATGCTAGAGTTAATGCACGTGGCGACGAATTAGGCCCAGGTGGCAAAATTATACGCAAAAAAGAAGACATACTTAGAGACTACTATGCAGATAACCCTGCAACTGTTCCAGACGAAAGTGTAGGGAAAATTGTTGCTGACGAACCTGTTGCTGTAGCACAAGAAAGTAAACCTAAAACAACTAGAGCTCAAAAGAAAGCAGCATCTAAAGAAGTAGTAAATGAACCTACTGAAGCTGAACTTGCTGAGTTTGATGATGATGATTGGGTAGAAGATGATGATGGCAATTTTGTAAAAAAAGGTGACTAATGTCTGATTATATTGATTATGACCGATTAACACAAGGTCAAACTGGTGTCAAAATGACACACAAAGGAAAGCCTAGAGCAATAGGTAACCGAGTACTTGTTAGTGATATGAACTTTGGTGAACAAAAAACCCAAGGCGGTCTTATTATTGCAAGTGACGATGGTAAAACTAGAGGCATATACCCTCGCTGGGGTAAAGTGTATTCAAAAGGCCCACAAAACAAAGACGTTTATAACGTAGGACAATGGATCTTAATCGAACACGGACGGTGGACTAGAAGTTTTGAGTGTGATACTGGAGAAGAAGTATTAGTACTTAGAATGATTGAAGCAGAAAGTGTGCTAGGATATGCAGATGAAAAACCAAACGACTTACGTCTTGGTGCAGAATACAGTGACGGGCCAGATACTGTTGACCCACAATCGTTCATACCAGAAAAGGATTAATACATGAACTACGTAGAAAAGATTGCCGAATGGCATCATGATCGTAATTTAATTGACGGAAGTACTGATAAAGATCAGTACATGAAGTTGATTCAAGAAGCAGGTGAACTAAGCGATAACATCTGTAAAGGCAAAGATATTCGTGATGATATTGGAGACATGATGGTAGTGTTAATTAACATTATGACCAGAAATGGACTTACAATGGAAGAGTGTCTTTCCGTAGCCTATAACGATATTAAAGATCGTAAAGGAATGATGGTAGACGGTGTTTTTATTAAGGAATCAGATCTAACCAAACTTTCTTAAATAATTCTTCCAAAAGAACTTGACTCTTTAGTGTTTATACAGTATAATGTATGCACTAAGGAGTTTTTTTATGAAGTTACCAACACAACTTACCGGACTAGGTACAATGGGCTTAACTGGCATTGTATTAATGTATCTAGATATTACAGGTTCATTAATAGGATGGGCTTGGCCTATTTTATACATATTTTTAATTATTGGCGGCATTGGCCAGGAGAATACTAAAAAATGAGCATTCATGCATCTATTGACCTCGAAACAATCGATACAAAGCCAAGTGCTACTGTATTAAGTTTAGGCGGCGTTAAGTTTGATCCAAAATCAAATGACGAACCTCACTCAGAGTTTTATATTAAAATTTGTATTGAAGATCAAGACAAGTTAGGTCGTAGTGCAAGTGACGATACAATAGAGTGGTGGGGAAAACAAAATGAAGAAATTCGTAACGAAGCATTTGATCAAACAGGTGCTGTTAGTGTAGATGAGGCTTTAAAGCAAATTAGTAAGTTTAGTGTTGGTGTTGATACGTTTTGGGGACAAGGATACGGTTTTGACTATACCATTATGGAAGACATGTTCCGCCAAGGCGGAAGACCTATTCCGTGGAACTTCTGGCAAATACGGGATTCTAGGACACTTTTTAGCGTGTGTAAACAAGATCCACGTAAAGCAATACAAAACGATTTACACAATGCATTAGCAGATGCATACTATCAATCAAAGGCAATACAAGTTGCTTATAAAGAATTAAATATTGAACGTTGACAAATCATATAAAAAATGTTAAAATAATAGAAACAATACGGAGAAGAACTTGAAAGAATTATGGGTAGAGAAGTATCGTCCTAAGACGGTAAATGGTTATGTATTTCGTGATGAAGCACAACGCAATCAGGTAAATAATTGGATTAAAGAAAAAACTATTCCACATTTATTGTTTAGTGGTAACGCAGGTATTGGTAAAACAACACTTGCAAAATTATTGTTTAATGAATTAGAAATACAAGATTTAGATATTCTTGAAATAAACGCATCGCGAACAAACTCAGTAGATGATGTACGTGATAAAATTGTAAACTTTGTACAGATGATCCCATTTGGGGACTTTAAGGTTGTGTTACTAGATGAGGCAGACTATCTTA
>ERZ1039804.649-NODE-649-length-21873-cov-6.542167_pt1 | contig 21873 bp, 21 predicted proteins | sample MGYA00383089_ERZ1039804 | MGnify/ENA primary metagenome ERZ1039804 (study PRJEB29581, sample SAMEA5548359) | metagenome | biome: marine; feature: coastal; material: water | depth 1 m | study: Short-term variability in the microbial, nano- and picoplankton dynamics...
GTTAAGCTCTGTTTTCACAGCAATGGCAATATCATCCTTTTTCACAAAGACACCATCTAGCTTCATTTTTGGAACCTCGGCCCTAACAACATCAAACACATAAGAGGTGATTTGATCGTGAGGGAAGTCTAGCTTATAAAATGCGTCATAAACCTTGAGTTTTATAACTTTAAATTGCACCGACACCTTGAGTTTAACAAACACATCGTCTTTTGTTTTTGTTTCTATTAGAACGTCCAACTGCTGAATTTTTAGACTCATACGACCAGCAATACGGTCGATTAAAGGAATTTTAAAATGAAGGCCAGATTGGCGTATACTTAAGAACTTACCGAAGCGCTCAACAACAACAGCGGATTGCTGCTTAACTGTAAAAAGGGCAGCAAACAAAAGTAAGATTCCGAAAAAAATAAGAGTTAGTGTGAAGTAGTTCATAGAAATGGTTTTAAAAAAAATTAAAATCTAATTTAAGAAAACAGCTTGTAATTAAAAAGTTATTTTAACTTAAAATAAACAGGTGTGTTTTCTGGCAAGCTTGATAGGTGATTAAAATAAATCAAACCGCCTTCAAAACTCGCTTCAATCAAATAAAAACCACCCTTGTAAAACGATTTTTTAGCAACAGCTCTTAGGGCGCTTTTCCGAACAACAACAACCTGATGTGCATAATAAATAATATTGTTTATTATGCTGTATTCTCCAAAGAAAGCTGCCACCGAAGGGTGTTTTGGATTCTTATATACTACAGCTGGACTACCTTCGACTAAAACCTCTTTATTTTCAAGTACGATCATATTGTCAGCGTAAGGCAAAACGTCTTCTTTGTCGTGTGTGGCTATGATACAAGTGATTTTGTTTGAATTCAAAAACGAAAATAAATTTTTTCTTAAGCTATGTTTTTTAAAATTGTCAATATGACTAAAAGGCTCGTCAAGAAGAAGAATCTCAGGCTGATTTGCGATAGCTCGTGCGAGAGCAACCCGCTGTTTTTGACCACCACTCAAAAACTTAACCCTTGTACCAGAAAACTCTTCTAGTTCAACGATTTTTAAAAGCTCATTAGTGCGAGTTTTTTTCTCTTCAGGAAAGAAGTTTGATAAATATGTCCCAATGTTTTCAGCCACAGAAGTGTATGGCATTAGATCAAATTCTTGAGACACGTACTTCATGAAGTCATGACCCACAACCAACTTATTTTTAGGTCCTAATATTTTTTGTCCAGACCAAGAGATTGATCCACTAGACACGTCCATTTTTCCAAAAATCAATTTTAAAAGAGTGCTTTTTCCCGAGCCACTTCCACCTACAACAGACAAGCAGTCTCCTTTACTAACATCAACAGAAATTGAATTTAATACGCTTTTTTCTTTGTAGCCAAACGAAACCTTTGATATGGAAAGCATTTAATAGGAATTATAGGACATTTGCAATCAAGTGCTCGGCGATTTGTATTGCGTTTGTAGCAGCACCTTTTCTCAGGTTGTCAGCAACAATCCACATGTTTAGGGTTTTTTCAAGTGTCTCGTCTCGCCTAATCCTACCAACAAACACATCGTCTTTACCGTTTGCAAAAATCGGCATCGGATATGTGTTTGTGTCTATATTGTCTTGAACAGTAACACCAGGAGTTTGGTTTAGTAAAACCCTTACATCTTTGAGCTTAAAATTGTTTTTAAATTGCACATTAACAGATTCTGAATGACCTCCAGCGGTTGGGATTCTCACCGCCGTAGCGGTTATGGCAAACGAATGATCGTTTAGAATTTTTTGAGGCTCTTTGGCCAACTTCATTTCTTCTTTGGTGTAGCCGTTATCTAAGAACACGTCACAGTGAGGCAGCGCGTTTCTACCAATAGGATATGGGTAAGCCATTTCACCATCAACTCCTTTAATCTCATTTTCTAATTGTTGAACAGCTTTCACGCCTGTCCCTGAAACAGACTGGTAGGTCGAAACCACCACCCGCTTCATTTGATAGGCTTTGTGGAGTGGATAAAGCGCCATTACTAATTGAATTGTTGAACAGTTTGGGTTTGCAATTATTGTGTCTTTTTTCGTTAACTCAAAGGCATTGATCTCAGGAACAATTAATTTTTTTGTTGGATCCATTCTCCAAACAGACGAGTTGTCTATTACTACAGCTCCAGCATCAGCAAACTTTGGAGCCCACAATAGAGAGGTTTCACCTCCAGCAGAAAAAATAGCAATATCCACACTCATTTTTAACGCATCTCCAAGTCCGACGATTGAATGGTTTTCACCTTTGAATTTTATTAGTTTACCTACACTCCGCTTAGAAGCAACAAGTATTAGCTCAGAGACAGGAAAGTTACGCTCCTCAAGCAACTTCAATATTACAGAACCCACCATCCCTGTGGCACCAACAACTGCTATTTTCATTTTATATGTATTTATATTATAGAAGCAAAATTAATAAAATAACCAAACCGAATACAGCTATAATTTGAAAAGAGAGAGCTTATGACGCTTCTTTACGAATATCATAAAAAAAGAGGTTTTTTAATACAACTAACATCAATAAAACCGGTTTTTACCAATAAACTTATTTGATAAATTTGCGCGTTACTCGTTGTGAAATCCCCGCGATTAGTTCGTAAGAAATTGTATTAGCGAACTCCGCCGCCTCTTCGGCAGGAAGACCGGGCCCAAAAAGGACAACCTCATCACCCTCTTCACACTTTATTTTAGTCACATCAATCATTATCATATCCATACACACATTTCCTATAATATGAGCTTTCTGGTGGTTAATATAGACAGTCCCAACACCATTTCCATACTGCCTTCCCACTCCGTCTGCATGTCCCAGAGGTATTGTTGCTATTTTAGAATCAAATTCACAAACATAATCCCTATTATAACCGACACTATCGCCAGCAGTAGCATTAAAAACTTGGGAAACAACAGATTTCAAACTAGCAACAGGAGTGAGCTCATGAGCTTTCTTATTAAAATTGCCATATCCATAAAGACCAATGCCACACCTTACCATGTCAAAATGAGCATCAGGATAATTTAGCACCCCTGATGTATTGCACAGGTGTCGAATAATCGGGTAATTGAAGCTGTTAATAAATTTTTCAGAAATTGATCGAAAAAGAGCTATTTGATTCTCGGTGAACTCTTTTTCGTTTAAATCCTCGCTTGCGGCTAAATGAGAAAACACAGACTTCACCTTTAATAAAGAACCCTCAGTCAATCCGCTTACCACTAAACCAACTTCACTTAACTTAAGACCTAAACGGTTCAAGCCAGTGTTAAATTTTATATGTACAGGATAATTGATGACCCCACAATCAAGGGCAACTTTTTTAAACTCCTTTAATAGCTTTAGACTGTAGAGGCTAGGCTCTAGAGAGTGTTTAACCGCTAGTTTAAGATTGCCGAGCTGAGGGTGGAGCACTAAAATAGGTGTTTTAATACCAGATTCTCTTAATTCAACTCCTTCCTTAACGTAGGCTACGGCAAAATAGTCAACACGAATTTTCTCGAGATATTTAGCAACAACAATAGCGTCGCTTCCATAGGCAAAAGCCTTCACAACTGCGAGAAAAAGCGTGTTTTGCTGAAGCTTAGACTTTAAAAAATTAAAATTAGACTTCAAAGCACCAAGGTTGATCTCTAGAGTTGTTTCTGAAACCTTAGACATTAGAATTTTTTTTTGAATCATCTATACCCATGGCCTTTTTGTCACTAATCCTTTTAATTTTTTTTTCAGCAGTTGCTTTATAGTAGGCTGCTCTACTTAGCGGCTCATATTCGTTTATTTGCCCTAAAAGAACCAAATTATCATTTTTAGACTTTCTGTGGCTATATTGTGCTAAATTTCCTGTTCGTGTGCAAACGGCGTGTACTTTTGTTACATATTCAGCTGTAGCCATTAGGTTTGGCATGGGGCCAAAAGGATTTCCTTTAAAATCCATATCTAGTCCCGCAACAATAACACGCACTCCTTTGTTGGCAAGATCATTACAAACAGTTACAATTTCTTCATCAAAAAATTGTGCCTCATCTATTCCAACAACATCGCAGCCATCAGCTAAAAGCGGTATGTTTGAGGCTGACGGTACAGGCGTCGATCGAATCTCATTTGCGTCATGCGACACAACCATCTCATTGTCGTACCTTACATCAATGGCGGGTTTAAAAATTTCAACCTTTTGTTTGGCAAAGTGAGCGCGCCGCAACCTGCGAATTAGTTCTTCTGTTTTTCCAGAGAACATTGATCCGCAAATTACTTCGATCCAGCCAAATTGTTCTTTTGGGTTTACTGTATTTTCGAGAAACATTTTGTAATTTTAACGCAAAACGAAATTAACTTTCATTTTTATAAAGGTGGCGTAAATTTATTAAAAATCAAAAGTATTAAATTTAAAAGTTACAAAAAAGCATTATTAAGACGTTTGTTGCACAAACAATAGCGTAGTAAACACATAAAACTCATAAAATGAAAAAGCAACTAGAGTCTGAACTAATTAGTATAGCACATAAGATTCTCAAACTTGCTGGTCGAGAAGACCTTGGGAAAATGGAGGTCGAAATATCTACACTCTACCAAAAGGTAACCATCTTAAAGTTTCTTGAAGATAATCAGCTAGAGCCTATCTCAAGCACAAAGGACCTCGGTCGGTCTTTTTTTGATTCTCTTAAACCTGCAGATATTGGGGCCGAAAAAATCATGGCCAGCAAACAAAAGAAGTCAGGACCCGAAAGAACAGTATCAAGCCCCGCTGAGAAGCCCAAAGTGGAGGTTGCTGATAAGGAGCTAGACAGTACAGTTAGCGAAATAACCCAAAAGGAAGAGAAGCTAGAACAAAACAACAACAACTTATTTAGCGAAACTCAAGAGCATGACCTAAGTACACTTTCTCCCAGTTATTCCCAATTACCAATATTTGAAGCGAAACAGGTTGCCCCTAAAAAGTCGTCACTAAACGACACATTAAAACCTCAAGGGTTTCAAATTGGGCTCAATGATAGGTTAGCATTTGTAAAGGGTTTATTTGAGAACAACAACGAAGATTATGACCGGGTTTTGTCTCAGCTAAGCACCTTAGACTCATACACTGATGCAATCAACTTGTTAAACACTGTCATTAAGCCCGACTATAATAACTGGAAGGATCAAGAAGAGCTAGAAGCAAGGTTTTTAGAGGTTATTCAAGGGAAGTTTAATTAAACCAAGAAGCGACACAATCATAATCCTCAATTTTTCATTATTTTTAACCTAATAACACAACGGTAATGTCTTCAGATTTAAAATATGCAGTTTTTGGAAGTGGAAGCTGGGCAACAGCGATAGTCAAAATGCTTTGCGAAAACCTAGATGAAGTTGGTTGGTTTGTCAGAAGCCAACAAACGATTAACTATATATTGTCTGAAGAGCACAACCCTTCATACTTGAGCTCTGTTGAGCTTCACACAAACCAGCTAAAGTTGGCATGCGATATAAATGAGCTGGCAAATTATGCCGATATTTTAATATTCGCGATACCTTCTGCTTTTATTGAAAACGAATTAACAAAACTCAATGTTGATATTTCGTCTAAGATAGTCGTATCTGCAGTAAAGGGAATCATTCCTGAATCCGGACATCTTGTAGGTGAGCATTTTGAAAAAAAATATTCAGTTAGATCCGAAAACATTGTTGTTTTAGCAGGACCCTGCCACGCAGAAGAAGTTGCGCTAGAACGCTTGTCTTATATTACTGTAGCTTGCGCTAATTTAGAAACAGCTAACGAGATAGCGGGGCAGTTTTCAAGCAATTACATTAAAACAAATACAAATGATGACGTTATTGGCGCTGAATACGCGGCTATGATTAAAAACATTTATGCTATTGCTGCCGGAATAGCTCATGGGTTAGGATATGGAGATAATTTCCAAAGTGTTTTAATGAGTAGTGCTACTCGAGAAATGAAGCGATTTATTAAAAAAGTGCACAAAAAGAAGCGTAATATTAATGAGACCGTTTATTTGGGAGATTTATTAGTGACCTGCTATTCATTATTTTCTAGAAATAGAATGTTCGGAAATATGGTTGGGAAGGGGTATACCGTAAAGTCTGCGCAAATGGAAATGAGCATGGTTGCCGAAGGATATTATGCCACAAAAAGCGCTTATCAAATCAATCAAAACCAAGAGGCACCCGCCAAAACACCTATTATAGACACGGTCTATGAAATTATATATTCGCATAAGAATGCAAAAAGAGCTTTTGAAAAACTAACAGATAAAATAAGTTAACTTCTCAAAACCCCCCTTAAGCCCATAAGCGGGACTTTTTCAACAGAAGCCGTATTAATTGTGTTTTTTCTAAACACAAAAGACTTCTCAAATAGCTTATTGTCATCAAAAAAAGACACATTAAAAACGTTATTCATTGACAAAACAGCCTCCTGAATCATTTCAATTTTAGCAAAACTTTTTGGAGGAAGCTCATCAATTTTTTTCCTAAAAGTTGTAGTGATTTTATTCCTTGAATATCCTTTTGTCACAACAATAACCATATCTAAGCAAATAGCCTTATTATTAATTAGATATGCGTTCCAGTCAAAAACTTTATAGGTTTCGTTATACTCTCGTGTAACAGCTATATACACGTCTTTAACATCTGAAATATGAATGTCTTTTTTCAAAAAGAGAATTTATAGGGCGCTTTTAAACTGCTCCAAAAAGCGAACGTTGTTTTCACTTAATAACCTTATGTCGCTAATCTGGTGAAGCAACAAAGCGATTCTGTCGATCCCCATTCCAAAAGCAAAACCAGAGTACTCCTTTGAGTCAATCCCGCAATTCTCAAGAACGTTTGGATCTACCATTCCACAGCCCATAATTTCAAGCCAACCCGTTCCTTTGGTCATTTTGTAATCTGTTTCCGTTTCTAAACCCCAATACACATCAACCTCAGCGCTCGGCTCTGTAAAGGGAAAGTAAGACGGTCTTAGACGAATTTTTGATTTGCCAAAAAGTTCGGTTGTGAAATATTGCAGCGTTTGCTTAAGATCTGCAAAGCTTACGTTTTTATCAATGTATAATCCCTCTACTTGATGAAAAAAGCAATGAGAACGCGCAGAAATAGCTTCGTTCCTGTAAACCCTTCCAGGTGATATTGTGCGGATAGGGGGCTTGTTTTTTTCCATGTATCTAACCTGGACGGAGCTTGTGTGAGTACGCAATAAAATATCTGGATTTGTTTGTATAAAAAAGGTGTCCTGCATGTCTCTAGCAGGGTGGTGTTCTGGTAAGTTTAGTGCTGTAAAATTATGCCAATCATCTTCAATTTCCGGCCCCTCACTTACGTTAAACCCAATTCTAGAAAAAATGTCAATGATTTGGTTTTTGACCAGAGAGATTGGGTGGCGAGCCCCTATTTCAAAAGGTTCTCCTGGTCGAGACAGATCACCAAAAATAGCGCTATCGTTAACACTGTTCGACAAAGACCGCTTTAATTCATTTACCTTGTCCTGAGCCGCCCCTTTTAATTTATTAATTGCCTGACCAAAGTCTTTTTTTTGTTCACTCGGCACCTCCTTGAAGCTTGCAAACAAATCAGTTAAGACACCTTTTTTCCCAAGAAACTTAATCCTAAAAACCTCAACCTCTTCTAAAGACTGTGAATTGAAAGTTTTAGCTTCTTCTATAAGTTTATGGATGTGTTCTATCATGATAAAGTAAAAATAAAAACCAAATTTAAGAAAAGTTAATTAATAAACTCCGCCTCAAGAAAATAGTTTACAATCGCATCTTTCATAAGGACGCTTTGCTCACCAGCTTTAAGGTTTGGCAACGCTTCCTTAATGGTGTAATGAGGCCAGCCCTGTTCGTCAAAACAGTCAAACTCATAGTATCCATAAGGCTCAAGAAGTCTACAAATGGCAATGTGCATTAGGTTAAGTTTTTCGTCTTTCTTAAATTTTCGGTGCAATTGACCAAGCTCCTGAACACCAATAAGATAGATGATTCCATCAAGGTCCAGCGTTTCGCCGTCAGCAAACTTTGAGGATAGTTTTTTTACTACTTCATCCCATCGTTTTTTAAGTTCTTTGTCTCTAGCCATAATTATTTCGTAAATTTAGGGTGTATTAAAATAGAAAAGAAACATTTGTGTTAGAATGTTAATGCTATTTTTTAACCTAAACCATGCAACGTGTCAGTTATTGATATTATTATTGGAGCGCTTATATTGTACGGAGTAGTTAAGGGCTTTTTTAAGGGCCTTTTTGTCGAAGTAACCTCTTTATTAGCGCTGCTAGTCGGTGTTTACGGGGCGGTATATTTTAGTAATTATGCTGCCGAAATTTTGTTAAACAACTTTGACTGGAGTGAAAAGAATACAAATATTATTGCTTTTGCAGTTACATTTGTAGCTATTGTAATGTCAATCTCCCTTGCCGGGAAGGTGCTAACGAAACTTGCTGATTTTGCCGCACTAGGCCTTTTAAATAAGTTGCTAGGAGCTCTTTTTGGAGGCGCCAAAATTGCGTTAATAATAAGTGTATTGCTATTAATCTTTAACACGTTAAACAGAACGATTCCTTTTGTGTCAAATGATGAGATAGAGGCGTCACTGTTTTATAGCCCTATTAAATCGTTAGCGCCTGTAATTTTACCAGAGCTAATGAACGCTACAAGTGAAGCGGGATTACCAATAAGACCTACAACCTAGAACCCTTTAAGTGTTGTTATTTATTTAGCCCCTTAACACATGCTATAAAATCACTATAAATACACTCCTCACTTATAAAGTCTGGAATAATATCAATTCGCTCCATCATATATCGCGGCTGTTTTAGAACGTTTACAAATAATACTTTTATATTTTTAGCTTGCAATTCTTGAATCATATCTTCCATTGCATATAGTCCAGATTGGTCCATATATTGCATTTTTCCGAGGCGCAAAATAACCGTAGAAGCAGTATCAGGAATTTGTTTGTACAACTGTTGAAAATCAGATGTAGACCCAAAAAATAACGGACCTTTAACGTGTTTAATAAACACTGTATCTTTTAGCGCTTCAGGAAAGCCTCCCTCATCTGGCCAAGCCTTTTCTTTTAAAGGCTTAACATCAGAATATTTAGTTGTTAAATCACCGATTTTTTTCATGAACATTAAACAAGATATTATCAACCCTATCCCAACAGCAAATATTAAGTCCCAGAAGGTAGACAACAATAGTACAATTAGCATAATTAAAACCTCTGAACTTACCTTTAAGGGTCCAAAAGACAGGTCTCTTGGAAGAGCCGGAATTGCCCTTAATCCTTTATAGTCCATTACGCCAATTCCAACGGTTATTAATATTCCAGAAAGAACCGCTGTAGGAATTTTAGAGGCAATTGGCCCAAGGACAAGTAAAACAAAAAGCAATACAATTCCAGCGATCATTCCCGAGACTTTTGTTTTTCCTCCAGAGTTTATGTTGACAACTGTTCTTATGGTAGCACCTGCTCCTGGAATACCACCGAAAATAGACGCAATACTATTGCCAATACCCTGACCAATAAGTTCTTTATTAGGGTTGTGCCTAGTTTTGGTCATATTATCTGCAACGACGCTTGTTAGTAGCGAATCAATAGCGCCGAGCAATGCGAGCGTAAACCCCGTAAATACGTAGGGCGTTATTGTTGCAAGTTTAAATTGAGTAAAAATAGCAAGTTGCAACATCGGTAATCCACTAGGAATTTCTTCAATAGGTTTATAATCGAGCCCAAACAAAACTGCAACTCCAGACATTATAACCAAGGCAACTAACGTACTTGGAACCGCTGTCGTGATGCGTTTAAACCCATAAATAATTAGAATAGTCCCCAGTGCAAGCAATAATTCTAGCCAATTGATATTTTGTAATGCTCTTGGCATGACTTTCAACGCCCCTATAGTTCCAGAAGCCTCATTTGAAGCGAGTGTTTTAGCCTCTTTCATGATTTCTTCATTTGTAATCAAAGAAGCTCTATTTATCGCACCTTCAAAGCTCTCTAAAACCAGAACACCCTCTCCGACCTCATCTTTTAATATTTTTTGAATAATCACCTCTTCGGCCTGTGTTTTAAACTGACTAACAAAGCTGTTGTCTTCTTTGGGGTTGTAGCCAAGAGACGGCAAAATTTGTGTTAGTAGTATAATCACTCCAATGGCGGTCATAAACCCAGAGACTACAGGGTAGGGAATATATTTAATATACTTCCCGAGCCCTAACAAGCCCAATCCTACTTGAGATAGGCCAGCGATCAGAAATACGGTTAATATTGCGGGAAGAGCAATGTTAATGTCGCCATTATTCGCAGCTACAATTCCCGAAACCACAACCATACTCACTGCAGTCATTGGAGCCGTGGGCCCAGAAATTTGTGTGTTGGTCCCCCCAAAAAGAGCGGCAAAAAAACTAATAAATATTGCGCCGTAGAGCCCAGCGCTAGGCCCTAGGCCAGATGAGACTCCAAAAGCCAAAGCCAATGGAAGTGCTACAACACCAGCTGTAATACCTCCAAAAGCATCTCCTCTTATATTAGAAAAAAACTGTTTCATTGTTATAAATTTTAATTAGAATTTACAAAGCAGATGAGCTTTGTAGCGATCACTCAAAAAAACTTAAACAAATTCTGGAGGAGGAAAGACACTTTTAAAGTCAAGCGTTTTAACGTTCAGTTTCGAAAACCCATAAAATAATGAAGAGAGCGCCACAAAAAAGTGTACCTCCATAATAATATTTTTATCAAAATCAAGCTCAAAAAACTCTCTGGCGTCTTGTGACTCTTTATTTTCGCCCTCTTTTTCCATTGTTGTATGAACAGAAGCTGGCTCGTACTTTGAGATTAAAAGCTCAAATGTTGGCATCACCAAAACTAACAGAAAAGACACTGAGAGGAGCAAAGAAAGTAATTTATAAACAGGCGCTTTGTAAAAGGTCATAGGTAAATATATAACAAATAACAAGAAGAAAGAAAAAAGTGAAAGACACTATGAATTAAAGCTCTTTAAGTTTAGAGCTAGTAATCCAGCCCATTTCGCCATTTAGCAGCTTTATTTTTGACCAATTATCTCCGTAGTTTTCAATCACTAAAACCTTGGTGCCCTCATGTAAGGTGAACACTGTTCCGGCCCTAAGATTTGGCTCCATCTTAGCTTCAATTTCTTTCGCAAAAATGATTGCAGGCCGCAAGGACTTCTCAAGTCTATCTTTTTTAAACAATAAAAAAAGTGCGCTTATTAATAGAAGCAAAACAAGGTTGCTTGACACGAAAAAGATTCTTTTTTTTGATTCAGAATAAGAAAGGAAATAACACAAAAAGAGCACTACAAGTAAAGACACCAGTCCAACACACCTTACCGCCCATCCATCAACACTAAGGCTATTTAGTATTTTAGAAAACAGCTTTGAAAGTCTGTTTACAGGAACTTCTTGAATAGAATCAATGGTCATTTTTTGAGCAAAACCTAAATTGGTTGCAATGTCTTTGTTGGTGGGCTCAATTAAAAGCGCTTTCTCATAATAATAAATACAAAACGCAATTTCATTTAATTTGTAATAGCAATTTGCAAGATTGTAATACAATGCCGCTGAGTGTTGGTTCGTCAACAAGATTGACTTGTATTTTGAAGCGGCTTTTTGATAATCACCAGAATTATATAATTGATTTGCTTTATCAAAAGCCTCGTTTACTTGAGAAAAACCAATCAAGCTAACCGTCCAGAAAATAAGAAAATGCTTCATTGTTTTATTTTAATTGTTTATCCAGCGCAGTAATTATCTGCGCGGCTTTTTCGTAATCATTTTCCATATCAACGTTCGAAAGCGGCGTGTACCTTGCGATTTCACAAGAAGTTAAAACAGAAACAAACCCCTTTAAAACTGAGAGATCCACATGCTTTTCAGCTAATAATTCACTGATTTTATCTTTATTAAAATCGCTAGTTTCTATAAGTAATTTTGATTTTAAATAATTGTGCAGAGCACGCTCTAAGGCATTGTAAAATTGTTCTTTTTTGCCCAAATATCTTTTAGCTTCTCCGAGGTATTTCCGCGCTAATCTATTTGCTTTTTTAATTTTATTTCCAGTAACGTCTAACGCTCTTGCGGACCGGCGCTTTATTACAAACAAAAAAACAGGAATCAGTAAAAAAGGACCCAAGAGCAATACCCAAAACAGCTTAGATTTAAAAAAGGGTTTAGACTTGATAGCTGTAAAGTTAGCAGTTGTTTTAAACGGTCGGAATTGGTTTGAGCTAGATGAGATAATGTTTTCATTCGATTTGATTAAACCTTTGTTTTCTGCTTTAGAGCTTAGTCCCGGACCAGCATCAACAGATATAATTAACCGCTTAGAGTCGACGGTTTTATAGCGTTTAGTTTTTAGGTCAAAATAAGAAAAAGAAACACTAGGAATGGGGTAATTCCCCGTGCCGTTGGGTACGACCGTGTAGGAGTCGGTTATTCTCCCCCTCATTCCAGAAGCAAGCATTGACACCTTTTCAGTGTGTTCCGGCTCATAAACTTCTAATGCACTCGGCAGTATTAACTTCGGAACTCTAAAAAGCTTTAAGTTTCCGACACCAGAGACCTCTAAACGAACTTCAAAAGCCTCAGAAGTTTTCAGCTCTTTTTTGTTTGTTGTAAGTTTAAAATCGAAAGACCCAACCGCCCCAGAAAAATTTTCTGGCTTGTCTTTTTCAGGAAGTGGCATCACATTAATAGCCCTATTGCCAGCGGAGACCCTTCTGTTAACACTGTTCATATAAGACCTACCAAATACATCACGCCTGTTAGACGGAACCTCAACAGTTACATCAAGTGACAAAGGCTCTATATTTAATCGCCCTGTTTTTTGAGGATATAAAACTATTTTTTTAATAATTACATAAAGGTAATCTTCTCCTTTATATGTACCTTGCTGAACTCCCAGACCTTCCACATCGATGTCTTGACTCCAAAAATCATTATAACGAGGCTTGTCTATTTCTCGTGAGTTTCTAACCCCAACCTCCTGAGCGACATACAACTTATACACTACTGTTATTGCTTCATTTAAATACGGACTTGAGTTTGAAACCTCAGCAACAAGATGTATTTTTTCAGAAGCAATGTAATTTGGGTCATTGGGATCTTTAGGCTTGTTTATGGCCGCGCTAACCGTTATTTTTATTGGAAGTGTTTTGTAAACCTCACCATCAATTTCAATAGTTGCTTGGCCTATAGTAAATTGTCCTCTTTTTTTAGGAGCTAAAAAATAACTGTAGGTTTTTGAAAACGATCGAACACCATTTACCCAAGAATTGTTTATTGACTGACTAGGTCCGCCAACAATACTGAAGTTTTCAAATCCAGGAGGGTTAAACTCGTCCCCATCTTTGTTCATTGTAAAGTCAACACGAAGGCGCTCATTAATGCCGAGCTGTCTCTTACTAACTTTTGTATTAAAAGACACTTGAGCCGAGAGGAACCCAAACATAAAAAAAGAAAAGATAAGTGCTTTTATTTTCATTTTACCAGTCCTTTTCGGTTTGAACTTTAACTCCTTTTGTTTTGGAGGCATTCATTTTATCTTGTACCTTTTTTTCTTCGTTATTCATTGCTTCAAGTAGGTTTTTTACTTGTTGTGGAGACATTTTTCCAGGCTGAGGCCTTGGTTTTCCTTTGTCCTTGTTTGGGTCTTTGTCTTTTTGATCTCCGTCACCTTTTTTAGGTTTTCCATCTTCATCTTCTTTTTCGTCTCCTTTTTTTTCGTCCTTATCTTCGTCTGCTTTGTCTTTGTTTTTTTCCTTGTTGTCTTTTTTGTCGTCGCTATTTTCCTTGTCATCTTTATTTTTATCCTTGTCTTTATCCTTGTCTTTATTCTCTCCTTCACCATCGCCATTTCCTTGTTCTTTCGCACATTCTTTTGCGAGCGCTAAATTATAACGACTTTCATCATCTGATGGGCTATTTCTTAGTGCATTTTTATAAGCGGATACTGCATCCTTACAGCGTTTCTGCTGCATAAGCGAGTTTCCAATATTGTGGTATGCCTTATGCTTTTCTAATTTTGAGGTGCTGTTTTTAACCGCCTCTAGATGCCGAAGCATTGCTTCATCGTATAATTCAGATTTATAGTAGGCATTTCCAAGATTGTAGGAACCTACACTATTGTTTTGTTTCGCAGAAACCCCTAAACGGTATTTTTTTTCTGCCTCGATAAAGTTATCACTAACGATGGAATTTCCCTCAAAAATATAATTATTTGATAAAGAGAGCTCTTCTTCTTGTTCTTGTGCGCTTCCGCTTACCACGACAAACAAAATCAGAACGAAGTTATTAATGTAAAAATGATGTTTGCACATGCTTTTTAAAGAGACCATTATGTTTTTGAATAAACTCATAGGTTTTCGTTAAATAAATTAAGACGCTTTAACCAAGCTGTTTTTCGTTCTAACAACAAGACGTCTATAATCATGAAAAACAGACCGAACCCTAAAAACCATTGAAACTGATCTTTATATTCCGAAAACTCTTTTGCTTCAAACTCTTTTTTGTCCATTTTATTTAAAACATCTTTTATTTGTTCAACCACAACACTTGTTTGGTTTCCAAAGATATAGCTTCCTTTAGCCCCGTCTGCAATCAACCTCAACGTTTTCTCATTTAACCTTGTAATGACCGTCTCGTTGTTTTGGTCTTTTTTATAGCTCATGACTACACCATTTCTTTTTAAGGGGATAGGCCCACCTTTCTCACTTCCAACTCCAATGGTATAAATTTTTATTCCTTCTTCAGAGGCCGCTCCTGCAACCTCAACACTTAAATCGTTATGGTCTTCTCCGTCAGAGAGTATTATCAAAACCCTGTTTGTTTGTTCTTCGTCGTCAAAATAATTCCGTGATAATTGAATCGCGTCATTTATTGCCGTCCCCTGTGAGGATAACATATCCGTGTTCATGCTTTGCAGAAACATTTTGGCAGAAGCATAGTCAGTTGTTATTGGTAGCTGCGGAAAAGCTTTTCCAGCATAGGCAATAATTCCAACACGATCACTTGCTAAATTATTAATGATTTGTGTAACAAGCTGTTTAGATTTTTCTAAACGATTAGGAGCCACATCTTCAGCTAGCATGCTTTTAGAAACATCAATAGCAAAAACAATATCAACCCCTTCTCTTTTTATGGTTTCAAGTTTTGTACCAATCTTCGGGTTTATTAACCCAATCACCAAAAAACTAACCGCCAAACAGAGAACAATTAGCTTAAGGACTGACTTAAAAAAGGATACATTAGGACTCAGCCTCTTCAGAACAATGGTGCTGCCAAAAGACTTCTGAGTTCTTTTTTTCCATAAAAAAGTCCACAGAAAAACCACTAACATCAACGGGACAATAATGAAGGCCCAAAACCATATTTTTTCTTCTAATTGATACATTAAATAAAACTTCTAAATAAGGTGAATCTTAGCAAAAACTCAATGAGTAACAGTCCTAAAGCCAGCACGACTAAAGGCCTAAATTTTTCTTCATAACTATAAAACTTGAACTCCTCTACTTCTGTTTTCTCGAGTCCATCAATTTCTTTATATATTTCTTTTAATTTGCGATTATTTGTGGCTCTAAAATACTTACCCCCAGTTACTTCAGCAATTTCTTTTAATAACACCTCGTCAATCTCTACTTGTATTCGTCCATACTGAAACAATCCGTTTTTGAGCGCTACGGGAGACAATGCCATTCCGTTTGTGCCAAGCCCAATAGTGTATGTTTTAATTCCATATTCTAAGGCAAGCTCGCTAGCAGTTTGAGGATCTATAAAACCCGCGTTGTTGACCCCGTCTGTTAATAAGATAATTATTTTGCTTTTAGCCTGGCTGTCTTTTATTCTGTTCACAGCTGTTGCTAGCCCCATGCCTATTGCTGTGCCCCCAGTAATGATTGAGTTATACTTTATACCTTTCAAGGACTGTAGCACAACACTTTTATCACTCGTAACAGGCGTTTTAGTGTAGCTCTCACCCGCATATTCCACAAGGCCAATTCTATCGTTTGGCCGCCCTTTGATGAACTCCGCAGCGACATTTTTTAATGCTTCAAGACGATTTGGCTTTAAGTCTTTTGCAAGCATACTAGCCGATACATCAATCGCTATAACAATATCAATTCCCCTAGTTGTTTTTGTTTTTGAAGAAACATTTGCTGTCTGCGGACGCGCAAGAGCAAATATAGTAAGGATTATTGCTATTAGCCGAAGACTAAACAGTAAATGTTTAACGGTTGTCCAAACGGATTTGTTTTGGAAGCCTTTTGTATTAGAAACCTTTAGCTGCGCTGTTTGCTTTTTGTTTTTCAAGACATACCACAACACCAACATAGGAACCACTACAAGTAGCCATAGAAATTCTGTTTGAGTAAAATTGATTCCTTTAAACATTATTTTTGATCTTCTGTTAGTGTAATAAGCTCAATTGAGCTTAAAATCCGTTCCATAATTTGATCGGCGTATACGTCGCCTTCTTTCCAAACTAAAATAACTTGTTGTAATAAATTAGGCGTAGAAAAACCTAAAACAACATACTCTCCTTTAGTGAGTTTCTCATTTATAATAAATTCAGCTGTCCCATATGTTTTGACACCCTCTTGACCGTTAGGGGTTATAAATTGCTCGTTTCGTGAAAAAATATTTTTAGACCCTTCTTTTTCAAAACGATCTAGAACAGCTTCAGTGGATTCCAAAACGTCAATAGGGACTTCTTTTTCCTTGCCGTCCTGACCTTTTTGTGGGGCATATTTAGAGCTTATTACAAACACATCGACTGGGGCATCTTTCCCAGTATATGCAAATCTAACGACCCGAACGTTTTCTTTCGCTTTTTCAGAGCCCTCAATAGTTTGACGCTCCAAAACATTGGGAGTTGATAGCGTAATCCCAGGTGCTCCATACTCACTTTTAACCCAATCTGTTTTTTCTAATAAAAGCTTGCTTGGGTTCCTAAGAACGGTATCTTTAACGTTTGTAAACCCGTATTTTATAAAAAGAACGACAACCATTACCATTAAAACCCCAAGAAAACTTAAGACCGTCTGTCTTTGTTTTTTTCTTCTTTGTTTATCTTCAATAGCCTTTCGGTATGCTATGTCCTGCAACAATTCTTGTTCTGTAGGCTTGGGCAAACCCTCTTTCACTTGTTTAATTTCAAGCCCAATTGTATTCTTATCTAGTTTTGCTAGCTCAAAGTCGGGCTTAGACTTGGCGAACTTAACTAAGTCGGCACGTTTTAATATGGTTTCAATATTTCGAATAGTATTCGAACTTAAATGGATTTGGTTAGCAGCTTGGAGAGTTTTTAGACGAAAGACAAGCTCATCTGTTGTGCTTTCGAGTGATTGGTCATAAACTTTTTCATCAAGATATTGCCTTAGGATAAGGGTCAAATCCGAGTAAAAGAGCTTAATCTTTTGATTTTCAAAATAGTGATCCTCATTTAACTCCTCAAGAGCAATTCTAGCACGTTCATATGGTGGAAGTGCAGCAACTTTCTCAGCTTCAGTTAAGGGCTTTTTTCGCCATATAAACCAATATATTATACCGGTAATGACTATTGTTATTAATAAAAAAAATGCGATTCTAGCCCAAAGATTAGATCGCGTTTTTTCAACTTGCGTTATAGGCTTTATGTCAAATAGTTTTTGTTTAGTAGTGTCTACAACAACTGGATTTACCTGAACCTTTAGCGAGTCTGTATAAAATATTTTGTCACCAATTACAATTTTTTGTTTCGGAATCACATAGACTCCAGAATCAAACTGAGTTAGCCCGTACGTTTTAGTTAACCTGTAATAACTCTCTTTTTTCGTGCTGTCTACAGGGTAACTATTAATAATTTCAAGCGGTTGAAACGTTTGCTCTTCAGAAAAAACAACCACTGATGTAGTGTCTGTGTCTACCTCTATACTGTATCGTAACTCCTCGCCAATTTTTATAGCGGTCGAATCGATGCTAGAAGTTACCTGGCTAGTACATGCTAAAGAAAAGAGCATACAGAAAGTCAGCCAAAGGACGCTTTTGCTTGAGAACTGTGTTATATTTGAGTCTGATTTCATGAATCTATCCGCGTTGTTTAAAATAGCCCAATAATTTTTTTACATAGCTTTCATCTACCCTGCAATCAAGAGTACCAGAGCCAGATTTTTTAAAACTGCTTGTAAAGTAATCAACGCTGTTTTTGTAGCTAGCCTGGTAGTCCTTACGAACGGATTTAGAAGCAGTATTAACAAGAAAAGTGGACCCTGTTTCTTGGTCCTCAACTTGTATCATACCTAAATTAGGAATTTCAGCTTCATATTTGTCATAAACTCTTATACCCGTAATATCGTGCTTTCCTGACGCGATTTTTAAATTGTGTTGATAATCACTGGACATAAAGTCAGAAAGAAGGAATACAATTGCTTTCTTTTTCATCACATTAGACAGAAACTTTAAGCCTTCAGCAATGTTTGTTTTTTTACTTTTTGGCTCAAATTCAATCAACTCCCTAATAATTCTTAACACATGAGAGCGCCCTTTTTTTGGCGGAATGTACAATTCAATGCGATCAGAAAACAAAATGAGGCCAATTTTGTCATTGTTTTGTGTAGCAGAAAAGGCCAGTGTTGCTGCAATCTCAGTTACGATTTCATTTTTAAATTGCGACTCTGTCCCAAATAGTTTTGACCCAGACACATCCACCATCAACATAAGTGTAAGTTCACGCTCTTCTTCAAAAACCTTAATGTGTGGCTCATTACAGCGGGCCGTTACATTCCAATCAATATTACGCACATCGTCTCCATATTGATACTGTCTTACTTCTGAAAAAGTCATCCCACGGCCCTTGAAAGTAGAGTGGTATTCACCACCAAACACATGGTCGGAAAGCCGACGGGTTTTAATTTCTATTTTTCTAACTTTTTTAAGTAATTCCTTGGTGTCCATTAAACAAGTGCACTATTAATTAGGTACGGGTTAAGCTATACAATAAACGCAACAACAACTAAGGAACCTCAATAACGTTGACAATTTGACTAATAATATCTTCTGAGGATACATTTTCTGCCTCTGCCTCATAAGTGATCCCTATTCGGTGACGAAGAACGTCGTATACGACCGCACGAACATCTTCTGGTATGACATACCCTCGACGCTTTATAAAAGCATAACATTTAGCTGCGGTAGCTAAATTAATACTTCCCCTTGGTGAAGCTCCGAAAGAAATTAAAGGCTTCAGCTCCGGCAAACGATATTTTTCTGGATATCGGGTAGCAAAGACAATATCTAAAATATATTTTTCAATTTTCTCATCCATGTAAACCTCCCTAACAGCAGCTTGAGCCTTTAAAATTTGCTTGACAGTTACTACTGGTTTAATCTTTTCAAAAGCACCTTTAAGATTCGCCCTAACAATAAGCTGTTCATCTTCAATTTTTGGGTAATCTATGACTGTTTTTAACATGAAACGATCTACTTGTGCTTCAGGAAGCGGATAGGTACCCTCTTGTTCTACTGGGTTTTGAGTGGCCATTACAAGAAATGGCTTGTCAAGCATAAAAGTTTCATCCCCAATAGTTACTTGCTTTTCCTGCATGGCCTCTAAAAGAGCAGATTGAACTTTAGCAGGAGCACGGTTAATTTCATCGGCCAGCACAAAATTTGCAAAAACAGGTCCCTTTTTTATGGTAAAATCATTTGCTTTTATATTGTAAATCATGGTTCCAACAACATCCGCAGGTAGCAAATCTGGTGTAAACTGAACCCTGCTAAAACTACCAGCGACCGCTTTAGACAAAGTATTAATGGCTAATGTTTTGGCTAGACCAGGAACCCCTTCTAAGAGGATATGACCCTCCCCAAGAAGTCCAATAAGTAGCCGTTCAATCATGTGTTTTTGCCCAACGATAACTTTGTTCATTTCAAGCGTAAGCAAATCCACAAAGGCACTTTCTTTTTCAATTTTTTCGTTGATTGATTGAATATCAACCCCCTTGTTGTCTCCCTCCATTGTTGTGTTTGTTTAAGGATTTATTGATCAAATGAGTTATAAGTTGCAATTTGTTAAAATATTTTCGTTCAACTTGTTAACAAATGGTTAAAACTTAAATTCATTTCAATTCATTTACTCTGTTTGTTTATTAACTTTAAGAGACTAAACTTAACGCAGATAGTTTTTAGATTTACAAACAACACATAGGCACCTCAAAGATGATCAATAAGCGACTTCTTATAAAAAACTTACTTGCACATAATGACGAGAGCAGTTTTTATGATAAAAAGCTACAAATTAATATTAGTAGCAAAGAAGGAAAAGCTAAGTTTTTGAAGCATATCTGCGCCCTATCAAATAGCAATCCCAATAACAATTCTTATATTGTTATTGGGATTGACGACCAATACAATCACATCATAGGAGTTGATTTTTTTGACGATAGCAAGATTCAAAACCTTGTTAATGCATACTTGAGCCACCCTCCTATAATTCAATATGAAAACATCCCATTTCCACACCTTAACAACGACAAAGTCGTTGGGTTAGTTACTATTCGCCCAAAAGAAACAAAAGAAATTACGTCGCTAAGAAAGAATATTTGGAAATACTATATTGGGTCTGTTTTTTTCAGAGAAGGAAGTATGAGTATCCCAAAAAAAAGCGTTACCCAACTAACCGATTTCAATTCTGAAATTGTAACAGCTATTGAAGCTCATGCTCAAAACAATATTGAATATACTTTAGATGGAGTATTTGATTTTATGGTTCAAAGAGAAGATTTTGATCCGAAATATAAAGTATTTAAGGAATATTTCGTTATGTGTTGGTCAGGCCTTAGAAAAAGCGTTAAAAACCAAACGCTCTATTCTAGAGTTGATATCGCTCTAATTAACGAACAAGTTAGATTGTTTTATTCTGCTTTGGACGCCGTCGAAATATCATATGACAAGGACTCTTTTGAAATTACAGAGTACGTTAATCTTGGTCTTGATGGAGAAAACTCATATTTCAAGTTAGAAAAAACCACCATCAATTTTGGAAATAATGCGACATATAATATCGACTCAGAATTTCTTTTTTCACCCCCTCAGTACGACAAAAAAGCATTACGCCACATATTAAATTCAAACAACGCTCTTATGGACCGACTAAAACAAGGCGCTAAACTTACTTCAGAACAAATTAGCGACCTAAAGAAAGTACCTGCCACATATCTTATTTGTTATTTCAACGGTATCGAAGCAGCGATTACAAGGCTTAAATCTGCTAAAAATCTGCTGTATACCTACAACGAAGAGGCTTATGTGCTTTACAAGAAAAGTATGTGTATTTTAAGAAAGGTAAAATACAACTAGTGAAATTTTAATAAATTTCTAAAATAACCTCCACTTATTAAACTTAGGCTTGGCGCGACCTATGCTAACGAAAGCTTGAAATTTTTGATTTACTTTTTTGTCATAATATTTAGTTTGTAATCAAAAAAGATTTAGCTAATAAAACAGCTTAGACAGGTTTATTTTTGAAAACTCGAAAGCCAAAACACGCGATATAAAAAAAACAGGCAAGCGGAAGTATAAATGAAATATTTACTTCTGGGACGCCTAAGATTAGTACGTCTTTCACACCGCTTCCCCCAATATCAATAATTAGACCCTGCAGCTTTGGTAAAAGGGCGCTACCTACAATAGCCATAACCAATCCCGCAGATCCAATTTTAGACTGTTCTTCTGTTAAATTCTCAAGAGCAATCCCATAAATAGTTGGAAACATTAACGACATACAAAACGAAACACCAACAAGGCTGTAAAGACCTTCAATCCCAGTCATAAAAACGGCTCCAAAGATAAATGCCATTGCCAATAATGAAAAATACA
>ERZ1039804.653-NODE-653-length-21775-cov-8.363674_pt1 | contig 21775 bp, 20 predicted proteins | sample MGYA00383089_ERZ1039804 | MGnify/ENA primary metagenome ERZ1039804 (study PRJEB29581, sample SAMEA5548359) | metagenome | biome: marine; feature: coastal; material: water | depth 1 m | study: Short-term variability in the microbial, nano- and picoplankton dynamics...
AACATAAATTTATTGATTTATTGTAGCAGTGTTAATACACATTTTACCCAAATCGGTGAGGCTTCCTTGAAAGTCGTTTCCATCCACACGACCTCTTATTCCTTTTATTTTAACTCGTTCGGTGAATTGGTGGAATTTCCAGTTAATATGCTTTACTTTTCTTTTATCAGAGTAAGAGGCAATCCATATTGGGTAGGATTTATCGATAACGCCTTTTAATTGATCTTCATAGAATTTTCTTCCACTGTAAATCATGGGTTTAACCCCGTATTTTGCTTCGGCAAGTTTTAGCCAGTTTAAAACACCTGCTTGAAGATTTTTCTTTCCCAGTTTACTGTGTTCTTCAACGTCAAGTATTGGTATGAAATCACCCTTTTTTAAAACAGTGTTATTAGAAAAGTTTGTAAACTGTTTTGTTGAATTTTCGTTGGGTCGGTAGTAGTGGTAAGCCCCTCTGATGTAGCCATATTTCTTAGCATTTTTCCAGTTTTTTTGGAAACGCGAGTCAACACCATCGTCTCCCATTGTAGAGCGAATAAAAATGTATTTTATCGGGTGATGTGATTTTTGCAACTTGTTCCAGTTAATTTTTCCCTGGTAGTGCGAAATATCAATTCCGAAAATATATTTTGAATGCCCAAAAAGATAACTTTCTCTATCATCAGCAGTCATGAAATTGACGAACAATGCAAGTAATCCTCCTATCAATATTCCAATAAAAAGGTTCTTTATTTTAAATTTCTTCCGCGCTTTCATTCAGTTTTTGGTTCTATTAGTTCTTGAAATTAAAAATAGAAATTTGAAACAATAATGCATTGATAGGTTTATTATTCAAACAAACATCTTTATTATTCGTGTTTTAAATGGTGGCTGTTACTAAGTTTTTTAAAACCAGAGCCTCCCTAATTTTTTTCATAATATTTCAACCTATTTTGTCTTTAAGCCATAATACTTCAAAACTAAACGTTCCTAAAAAAAAGACAAATACATTCATGGCGAAAATAAAATTAACAAAAGGGTAATTATACTTTCTGCGGGAAAGAATTATTTAACAGGTGAAAATTTAGGTTTTACGGTGGATAAGACATTTGTTATTCTCAAAATAGGGAATTAAATAGATGTTGTCTAAGGTGGTATTTACAGGATTTTTTCTGCTTTTTTAAGATCATAATTAGGTGCATAAAAACTAGTTTTTGTGATTCCACTATTAAAAAGCATTTTATTAAAACGGATGTAAATTATAATTAAAAATAAGATGAGGGTATTATTTTATATTGTTTCTTTGACTCTTTAATTCTAACCAAAGGTGGAGCATCATTTTAAAATATTTGGCAATGGTTTATGGGTAAGGATTTACACATTGACGGATGCTGAGGTTAAGGAAATGAAAGTGCTTACTTCTAATTTAAATGTAAGCTTGGAACAAATTGTTTTTGATGATGATTTGATGGGGCAATTAGGTTTGACATCTTGGGCAGATTTAAAGGTGGATGTTTCGCTGATACTGTCGACGGTTTGTGAGAGAAGTAAAATGGAGGTGAGTTGTAAGGGGAAACGATTGCTAAAATCTGGAACGCTTGATTTGATTAATCCTAATTACTTATTTCCTTTATATGAATTACAAGAAGATAGTTTTATAAAAAAATTGAATTCCAATACATTAGTTTTTGGAGAGGTGCTTACAGGGCAGATTTATCGCGGTAGGTTTGATTGTGAAAAATTTAACGTGAGCAAGTTGAGCTTTTCGGTTTTACCATTTTTGAACGATTTGAATATCTCAAAGGTGTGTTACGACAATTTAGAATTGGTGTCTACTTCTGATCAATTTATTACCCGATCATTTTTTGCTTTTTTGAGTAAGTGAGATTAGAATTGTCAATTTTTTATTCTTCAAAAGAAAAATAATTAAATAAAATTGTTGGATAAATCAGATGCTTTTAGGCTTTTAAATGATTTGTTAGCGGTTGATTGGATAAAAAACCTACAAAATGTAAGGTTGTGGTTAAGCGGTTTTGTTTAATTATTCTCCGGAAACTATTTTAGTTACTGTAAGCGAGAACAACAAAATCCATAATATCGTTCTGATCCAATTTAAGCGGACCAATTGTGCTAGAAATTTTTTACTAACATTACCTTGCGATATCTCATCGTGCATCGGCGCAAATTTAAATAAGGTTACTGCCCATAAGAACATAACAATAGCAGCATATAACAGTGTATTAAAAGCTTGATCTTCATATACTTGAAATAATGAAATACTCAGTTGTCCTAACATTAGAGGAATAACAATGACTGCAATTCTCTTGGTGTAAATATTGTGCCAGTGAATTAAACTTTTTAAAGGGTAATGAAGAAAGCTTGGATAAATAATAAGCTGTACCATTAGAATAAGCACAAGTAATCCTGAATCAAATAAAAGACGAAAAAATTCTAGCATAATACGAATGCTCTAAATTAGAATTAAGTTTATTTAAAAACGAAAAAACACAAGGTAATTAACGTTTTGTGTAGCTTTTCATGGAACCCTTCTATTTATTGCTTTAAGTATTTTGACTATTTGATTAGTGTAGCGCTTTGATACTTTATCCTAACGCCCCTTTAGGGTGATAGGATTTTATTACCGCGAAGCGGTTGGGCTTTTTTAACGAAAATATTTTTGTTCTCATAATTGCCGCCGTTTTAAGTCATCCAGATCGTAGCGCGGGATCTTTAAGCAATTTTTTAAAGTTTCGGCAGTCGTACTTTCTTCTGAATGACGGTTTTACTTGGTATTCCGTTTGTGTGGACAAACTTTAGATTCATATAAAGATTAGCTTACTTTAATTAAAGGCATACTCAAAATGAAATACAGCTCAACTAGGCAGTTGTATGGGTATATTAGGAGGTTGAATAGCTGTACATACAAAAGAAAAAACACCTTACGTTTTGCGTAAGGTGTTTTTTGTGCTTGAAAAATACTAGATGGTTTTTTTCAAAACCCCAGTAAAATGTATTTATTATCTTTCGTAATACATTACAATACTCGCTTTAGAAATTGTGTTAGCCCATAAATTGTAGCCTACAATTGCAGGATTTGTATTTTCATCTAGTCCTAATGTATCTGTTTTTAAGGCATGAACGGTGATGATATATTGATGAGGGCCATGTCCTTCTGGAGGGCAAGGACCACCGTATCCTTTTGTGCCATAATTATTAACACTTTGTATAGCGTTTTGTGGAGCTAATTTTAATTCCGGGTTACCTGCATTTTCTTCAATGCTGTTAACACTGTTATTAATATCAAATATTAGCCAGTGCCACCAACCACTTCCTGTAGGAGCATCTGGATCATAAACTGTAATGGCGAAACTTTTAGTTCCCTCGGGTGCATTCTCCCAGGATAGCTCAGGTGACTGATTTTCTCCATCACTTCCCCAATCGTTAAATATTTGTTTTTTGGTTGCCTGACCTCCGATTGTTTTACTTTTTAATGTAAATGTATTTTTGCTTTCCATATGTTATTATAATTTGAAGGGCTAAGATATGGGATTTGGGCTGCTTTACTTTATCTTAAAAGATCAAAAAGTATTGATAAAAGTCCAATTTGACTAAGCATGTTTTGAGGTGAGCCTTATTTGTATAAATGGTATTTAACGTTTGCTTATTTTATTTCCCGAAATGCTTTTTTGACGAGAGCATTTAAAACGAGTGATTTCAGTACTTCGTTTTTTTAAATGCTTTTGACTTACACCACTATTAACGCGTTTTCTCCATCGTTTAAAACTCGATTCTTTGAGATTACTGCGCATTATTTTTATCACCTCTTTTTCGAGCAAAGAAAATTGAAACTTAATCGCTTCAAATGGGGTTCTATCTTCCCAAGCCATCTCTATTATTCTGTCTAAGTCTTTTGGCGAAAATTGGTCTGATTTGGTCATTCTTTAGAAGTTTTCTTTAGTATTGCGCACTATACCCTTAAATTTAGTAATTAAATGTAGGTTAAATATACATATTGTTTAACTATTTTAGTACTTAGTTAAATCGATGTTGAACGTAAAGAAGGTGGCTTCTGTATAACTTGTGTTAAGATAAACCCCCGTTTGCTAATTAAGTTCAGAACAAATACTTTTTTGCATTGTATTTTAAAGATTGGGATCAACAAAATGATGCCGTCAGATACTCTTGAATTCTGTTTTTTTTGATTGCTATTTATGCTTAAATACAAAATATACAATAAATCTATCGATGCCCAGTGGGTTACATTTATCCATGGGGCTGGTGGGTCTTCAAAAGTATGGTTTAAACAAATTAAGGCTTTTACTGCTAATTATAATGTTTTGCTTATTGATTTGCGCGGTCACGGAGAATCTAAAGGAATGTTTGACACCGTAAAAAAATATTCTTTTAGCTGCATTAGTGAAGATGTAATTGAGGTACTTGATTTTTTGAAAATTAAAGAGTCACATTTTGTAGGTATTTCCTTAGGAACAATCATCATTAGAAACATTGCTGAAATTCAACCTAGTATAGTGAAGTCGATGATTATGGCTGGAGCGATATTAAAGTTTAATTTGATGAGTCAAATACTAATGCGTTTAGGTTACGTATTGCATAGGGTACTACCTCATATGACTATTTATAAATCATTTGCATTGATTATTCTCCCTAGGCGAAAGCATAAGTCGTCTAGAAATGTTTTTGTTAACGAAGCTAAAAAGTTGTTTCGGAAAGAATTTATCCGATGGTATAAATTAACAAGTGATGTTAATCCATTGCTGCGTTCTTTTAGGCGCAAAAAAATTAATAAGCCTTCTTTGTTTATAATGGGAGGAGAGGATTACATGTTTTTGTCAGCCGTTGAGTTATTTGTTCAAAGAAACTTTTTGGCTCAGCTTAATGTTATTCCTGATTGCGGGCATATTGTTAATGTTCAGGCTGCCGATCATTTTAACCGTATATCTCTTGGTTTTCTCAGTGAATTTTAATTCTATTTTTAGGTGATTTTCTTCATGAAATTATTTTTTAAATAGTGCTGTTACTCATAGCGTTAAAATGATATAATAATTAACTTAAAAAGCCTAGTAAAGGCCATGGATACTAAAAAAGAAAAGGTTGTAATTATTGGTTCCGGTGTTAGTGGATTGACAGCATCAAGAGTTTTGGAAGAAGCGGGTTTTTCTCCAGTTATTTTGGAAGCAGAATCCCGACTTGGAGGTCGGTTAAAATCTGATCATGTTGAAGGTTATGTATTAGATCACGGCTTTCAAGTGCTTTTAACCGAATATCCAGCAGTAAAAAAGTATTTGGACTTAGTAGCTCTTGATTTGATTTCTTTGCTTCCAGGAGCAGCTATTAAAACCAAAATGAAAACTTATTTATTTGGTGATCCACTAAGATCGTTTAGGTTTCTTTTGCCAGTTATTTTTTCTCCGTTGGGCACTTTAAAGGATAAATGGTTGATTTATCAATTGCAACGAGAGCTGAAGCAAGATTCATTGGATGTTATTTTTAGTAAAGAAGAATTTAGTACAATAGATTACCTCAAAAAAAAGGGTTTTAGTGTTGGTATAATTGAAAGTTTTTTTCGTCCTTTTTATGCTGGTATTTTCCTTGAACCAGAATTAAGAACATCTTCTAGGATGTTTGAATTTGTTTTTAAAATGTTTGCAGAAGGTAGTGCGGTAATACCCAAAAAAGGGATGGAAGCAATACCAAAACAAATGTTTAAAAAACTAAAGCATACTCAATTAAGGTTAAATAGTAGGGTGGTTGATATTGAGAATAATTTTGTTTTATTGGGCGATGGAGGCCGAATAGAGGCCGATAGAATCATCATTGCTTGTGAGACTCCCAAAAATATAAAAGGATTGGAAACTACACCCATCCATTGGAATTCATGTCAAAATTTTTATTTCGAAGTAGACAAAGAAGTTGTTGGTGGTCGTTTAATCGGATTGGTAAGGGACACGAATAGTTTAGTTAATAATATATTTTACCCAACCTCTATTTATGGTGAGGTAAAAAAAGGTAAACATTTGCTTTCTGTTACAGTTGTTAACGATAAAGGATTGTTGCAAGAAGAGTTGATTACAGCTATAACTAAAGAGCTGGAAATGTTATTCTTGTTTGATTATATTCGGTTGATTAAATCTTTTCATATTAAAAAAGCACTTCCAAAGATTGATGCTCTTGAGTATAAAGTGGGAAAGGATCAGGTCGCCATATCGGAGTCTATTTTTATAGCTGGTGACACGTGCTCTAACGCTTCTTTAAACGCTGCTATCCTATCAGGTGAGTTTGCTGCTGAGAACGTAATAAAAAGTTTTTAAAGACGCTTTTTATTTTAAAATTCAATCATCAGAATAGGAATTTTATCATCCTATTTTAGTGGTTGATTATTTTTAAATAAAAATCAATTCTAAAAAACACCCAGTACTTCCTCCTCGTTTTGATTTACTAACGCTTCTTATTCAGCTATAAACTTTTGATTGCCTGCTTTTAGTGTGCTCTTTTTTATAAGTTTAGTTGTGGCTTTTGTTAAAATTATTTTGCGGCATTAATTTTTTATTAGCACGAATGCATTCAACGATGTGGCAATTATTAACCAAACAAAATAGGGTGCTATTAATACAGATTTGAGCTTTAATTGTGTCCAGTTGGCGTAAAAAAAGTATCCAATTAAAATGGTTAAAGCGGAAATAATCACAAGTCCCGCAGCAACATTATGGAATTGAAAAAACACAGGATTCCAGCCTGTGTTTAATATCCATTGGATCAAAAATAATGTTACCAGCAGAGCCTTGTTTTTAGAAGTGGGCCACAAGTAAGACATGTATATACTAAAGCAAATCATAATGCTTGTCCAGGCGAACCCAAAAACCCAACCTGGAGGCGTCCAAGGAGCTTTAGATAACTCTTCGTACCATATTGACGGAACTCCTTTACTTGTAAAGAAGCTTCCGATGGCAAGTGCCAAAAAATTAATTAAGAGAAATATTATTATTCTGTAATTCATTCTAACTCGTTTATACTTTTTACAATCAAATATGGTGATGAGAATCAGTTCTCTCAAATTACTTAAACAAAAGTGATTTGTTATTTTTTACAAAACTTAGCCCGCAGTCCATTGGATAGTTTAATTGTGTAGAATCCTGGAGAAAGTTTGTCAATCTTAATTTCATTTTGGGCTAAAATTGAGTGTTGAACGGTTGATCCAAGAGCGTTTGTTATTATATATTTCATCTTGTTTGTTGATTCTGTTAAATTTAAACGAAGAACACTAGATGCTGGATTTGGATATAGCTCAATAGTTGTTTTAAGTTCTTTAATTTCACTACCGTTTAAAGATATTGCGTCTTGATACACTCTTACATAATCAACATACATTTTTGCAGGAAAAGCTGTGTCATCAATGCTGAATCCGGGCCAATTCCCTCCGATTGCCATATTTAATAAGATGAAAAAATTATTATGAAATTCAGATGTACCGTTAATTCCGTTTTCAATGTTTACAATATGATATTGGATGCCATCAATAAGCCATTTTATAAATTTATTGTCCCATTCCACCGTGTATGTATGATATTCATTGCTGTTAATCGAAATTCCTGTGCCGTAATTTGCGTATTGTAAGTTGTGATCTTGCCAATGAATAGTTCCGTGTACATCGCTGCTTGTATTTACATGCTCCATAATATCAATTTCTCCACAAGCAGGCCAACCAACCGAAGTTATGTTTTCGCCTAGCATCCAAAAGGCTGGCCAAGAGCCATTAAAAGAAGGGAGTGAAATACTTGCTTCAATTTTCCCATAAGTCCATGATTTTAAACCCTGAGTTTTCAGTCTAGCCGAAGTGTAAGATGCGTCACCAAAACTTTCTTTTTTTGCTGTAATCACCAGTTTACCATTTTCAATAGTAGCATTTTCTTGTCGGTAGTATTGAAGTTCATTATTTCCCCATCCATCACTTCCTCTTCCTGTCTCGAAAGTCCAGTTGGCGTCAATATGAGTAGTGAATTCATCCGACCATACTAACTGCCAGTTTTGGGCGTTAATCGTACTTGCAATTAAAATAAAAAGGTAGAGAGTGATTGTTTTAAGGTGCGCCATTTTATTCCAGGATTAAAAGTTGTTTTTGATTTAAAATTAAAGTAAATACGGAGTTTAGTGCGGGAAAGTTAGCTAAATAATTGAATTTAAAAACCCCAAATCAACTTTTCAGGAAGAGATACAGTTTTTTTCAGAATAATTACCAAAATACATCTCATTTCCCTTGTTATAATTAAAACATACTACTCGGAAGCATACGTGGAATTGTGATTAAAACGGTTAAAAAAAAGACCTGATGTAACCAGTCTATTTTTTAATTCCTAACTACCAATCGAAATAAGGTGTAACTCACTTAATTGCCTACCTTTGCTAAGTGCCAATTGTTAAATTCTCTACATATAAACCCTCTTTTTTATTTTTAAATAGGCATGTCAATACGATTGTTCCTGCTCTTTTTAGGCGAACGATATTGGACTATAAAAGGGAACGCATTGAAACGCCCGACCAAGATTTTTTAGATCTTGATTTTTCTAGTATAGGAAGTTCTACAGTTGTTATAATCCTGCACGGATTGGAAGGGAGTGCAACAAATCCTGGTTTAAAAGGCATGGCAAAAGCCATTAACAATAAAGGATGGGATGCCGTTGGATTTAACCAAAGAGGCTGTAGCGGGAAAGAAAACCGATTAGTAACCTCTTATCATTTTGGGAAATCCGATGACCTAAATATTGTAATTAACTACATCAATAACACATACAATTACCAAAATATATTATTAGTAGGTTTCAGTTTAGGAGGGAATGTTGTGCTAAAATATATGGGAGAACCTCAATGGACTAAAAAAAACATTACCGCCGCTGTTGCATTATCGGTTCCATGTGCAATAGGAGATTCGGTATATCAAGTAGGAAAGTGGTACAACAAGGTTTACATGCTTAACTTTTTAAAAACCTTAAAACAAAAAGTATTGGATAAATGTTTGGAACATCCGTATATGAATATTGATAAAAAACAGGTCATCACTGCTAAAAACTTTGAAGATTTCGACAATGCTTATACTGCACCTATTCATGGTTTTAAGGATGCCAACGATTATTGGGATCAATCCAGCTCCAAACAATTTTTGCCAGCTATAATTGTACCCACTTTACTAATTAATGCTCAAGACGACCCGTTTTTAACTGCTTCTTGCTTTCCATATAAAGAAGCAGAGGAAAGTGATTTTTTTCATTTAGAAACGCCAAAAAAAGGTGGACATGTTGGGTTTGTTTCAGCTACTGGTATTTATTGGCATGAGAGAAGAATAATAGCATTTCTTGCAGAACAATTGACTAATGTAAAGTTAAGTTAATAGGTATTTTAGAAATATAGATCGGGACTTTTAGTTGTAAGCAATTACCGCATTAAATGAGTAAATCCATTGGTTGCTTTTTCTTCACCATGGATAGTTTTATACTTAAGTATCCAGTAATAAACCCCCGCAGGACAATCTTTTCCGTTTACTTGAGACTTACCATCCCAAATTGGTAAAATGTTTTCGCTTGCATACATTACTTTTCCCCATCTATTGTACACTATGTAATTAACCTCAGTTGTATACGTTAATAATTTATTAGGGTTTTCAATTGGTGTAAGGCTTTCATTCGTTCCATCGCCATTTGGAGTAAAAATATTAGGTAAAATTATTTCCACTTCTTCACAAGATTGGTTAACAGTTAATGAATCTTGAACACTACATGAAAATTCATTTGTTTTTGTTGCAATAAATTGTCCAGTTTGACCTACCGTAATACTTTCTCCAGTTTCATTTGTACTCCAAGAAACATCTAATCCTTCTGGGTTGGTAACTGTTAAGACTGTAGTTTCTCCAATTAAATCACAAATTGAATCGTCAGCTTGAGTGATGTTAATAGGATTGGGGTTTAAACGTACAATAATATCAATAACATCCGTGCCAGAACAACCATTGTTATCAATTGCAACAACACTTACTGTTGCTGCCTCATTAATCGTGTAAGTATCAGAGGTGTCTGTATTATTCCAAACTTCAAGGACATAATCACCAGCATCTAAAGTAAGTGAATTACCTTCACAAAGATACGAATCACTATCCAAGTCAATAATTGGTTTAGCGTTTATCGATACCTCAACACTATCACTATCCAAACAATTGTGAATGTTCGAAACAATTACTTTATAGATTCCCACTTGATTAACAGTAATAGATCGGTCATTTTCGTTCGTACTCCAAGCCCACGAAGTAAAATCGCCAGCATCAATTATAACACTTTCATCTTCACAAAATGAAACATTTTCTGGTAATTCTACAACTGGATTTGGGTAGTTTCCGAAAGTGATCTCGGCTGTATCAGTACATCCAAATGAGTTGGTACTTACTATATAATAAGTCCCTGGTATTGTGTTTTCAGGTGTATTATATGGGGTTGTTGCGGTGGAGTTTGTGTAATATTCGTTAGTACCCATATTAAGAGAACCAGACGTCCATGTTGGATCAGTTATATCAACAATATTGGGTAAACATGCAGTTGGTGGATTAGTAATCATTAGTGAAACAGAATCTGTTGCAGTTGAGCAGGCGTCGTTTACATTAATATCAGTTGCTGTATTGTCGGTAGGAGCAGTCTCAAAATCTAAGGTAATCGTAACAGTGTTCACTAAGTCACCAGTGAGTGAGATAGGCACCTCTACGCTAACTAAATAAACAACACTATCGTTTAAAGGAATATCGATGGTGTCCTGTAGCGCACCATTCATAACGCCAATTGCTTGAGTGGTTGCTGAACCATAGGCTGTAGCAGTCCAACTAATGTGTTCGCTAGAGATTCCTGCAGGAAGTGGATCCGAAACAATTGCGTCATGAATAAATATATTTCCGTTGTTTTTTGCAACAATTGTATAAACAGTTGTTAATCCAGGAATGTAACCCCCATTATTATCCGTTTTGGTTACACCACCATCTCTATTACAAGCGTTTTGGTTAGGATCTAAACTAATACCTGTTCCTTGGCCTGTACTGTTCGCAATTATAGCAATACCATTTGCATCAACATTTCCAGTTAATACGCCATCGTTTGTAATATCATTACTTCCATAGGTGCCATCTCCTTCAATTGCGTCAGGGCAACCGTCGTTATCAGAATCCGTGTCTTGGTAATCCGCAATGCCATCATCATCAGAGTCACAATAGTATTGTAAAACATTTATGTCATCTAATGCCAAATCATTTCCAGCACCACCACTAGCGTTGTTAGAGAGTACAATTTGAACTTTCGTATTGCTACCTGGATTAAGTGAGAGAGAGTAATCGTTCCACATATTATTTCGTGGGATATTACCCGTATTAATAGCCGAGCCAATTTGAACGCCATCAAGCGTTTCCAATTTAAATTTTACGTTTGGCCTAATTCCGCTCCCCGACATAATTAAATCCAATAACCATAAGTTAACAGTAATGTTTAGATTAGGTTCAATATCTATCGTTCTTCTATAAAATTCTTCGTTAGGATTAATTGATGCATTTACTACCATCATTCTACCATTTACATTTCCAGTGTGATCACCTTGATCTGTCCAGCTAGGGAAATTAGACGCATCTGGTCGTGCATGTTGGACAATCGCATACTCGCCATCGTTCACCATTAAAGGAATTGCTCCAGTCCAGCATCCTGAGCCTGTCCCATCTTCATAACAATAATTGGTATATGGAGTAGAGGTTTTCTCCCCAGCACCAAAATCTTCAAAGAAAATAGAGTTACTATCTGAAACACACGTATTCATTTCATCAACATCTAAAATTCCGTCGTTATCATCATCTAAATCAACATCATCCATAATTCCATCGCCGTCATTGTCAATCAAACTAGTACCATTTCCAGCTACGCCAAAGGTGTATGGATTTTCGTTCGCATCATTGTTTGGAATAGAAATTGTCGCCAAATGATTGCCTGTAGATTTAGGGTTGTAAATGACTTTAAAGGTCGTACTTCCTCCAGGAGGAATAATGGTTAATGTAGGTTGTATTATTTCGAATTGATCATTTGAACTTGTAATACTTCCATTAATTTGAAGATTACTAGTCCCATCGTTTACAATGGTGTATTCTTTTGTAATGGTTTGAGTTGTGATTCCAGCTTCTCCGAAATCAGTATCGTCAGCTATCGAAGGTGAAGAATCTTCATGCGTGATTTCAAGACTATTCCCAAGTAGAGTAATTTCAGTTTGAGCTTTTAGGTTGCCCATTGCAAAAAATGAAAAAAATACAATAAAAAGAAACTTTCTCAAAAACATTTTTAAAACTTAAAATGCCAATTTATGGCCTAATCAACGTACAATTTACACAAAAGAATGGCAATTATTTATTTTTTCAGAGGTATTTTTTTTTTCAGTAAAAAACCCTAACTAGTTTTCTTTGTTAGACTCTATTTTTTTCAACAAGTTTTTAATTTAAACGCAACACGGTTGCGTTTAAATTAAAAACTTTACATTTGCAACACAATTGCATTTGTTCAAGGTTAATTTGTTGGGTAACTTAAGATGATAATTAGATTAAAATTTATACTAGGTATTTTATCATTACTTACTGTTTCGGTATCAACTGCCCAAATAGATTCCTGTAATTTTTCTGTTAGTGGGAAAATTTTGGATGTTGAAACCAAAAAACCAATCCCTTTTGTATCTGTATTTATTCGGGGGACAGAAGAGGGGACAATAGCAAGTGAGAATGGAGAATTCTTGATTGATGGATTATGCTCCAAAACCAATACTTTAATAATTTCATGTTATGGTTATTGCGACTCAATATGTGAGCACAGTCATCAACATGGTAAAGTTCCTCATATTTACCTTACTCAAAATGTAGTGAACCTTGATAAAATAATTATTAAAGCAGAGGTAAATAAAAAAGAAGGAACCGAATCAATTTCGCAAATTACCATTGAAAAATCGGAATTAAAATCAAATCCAGTTCAAAGTCTCGCTTCAGCAATTTCTGATCAGCCCGGTGTATCTTTAATATCTGTTGGTTCTAATATCGAGCTGCCTGTAATACATGGGTTATATGGGAATAGAGTTTTAGTTTTAAATAATGGGTTAAAACATGGGTTTCAAAATTGGGGACAAGATCATGCTCCAGAAATTGATATTAGCGCTGCTAATAGAATAACCATTGTTAAAGGTGCTGCTGGAGTAAGATATGGTCCTGAAGCCCTAGGAGGAGCTGTTATTGTTGATCCCAATCCACTTTATTTATCTGAACCCTTTTTTGCTGAAATAGGATCTGGCTATCAAACTAACGGAAGAGGTTATAATTCAGCATTCGAAGTAGGAAAAGGGGGAGAGAAATGGAGTTACTTTTTTAACGGGAATTATAACAGAATTGGAGATCGCCAATCACCAAATTACAACCTTACTAACACAGGTAAGGAAGAGATTTCTGGAGGCTTTGGAACAAGATACCGAGGAAAAAAATGGGATTTTAAAGGATATTACAGTTTAGTAGACCAAGACTTGGCTATTTTAAGAGGGTCTTTTGCACACAGTGGTGATGCTATTGTGAGGGCTTTTAATGGCGAACAACCAGACTCTGCTTATATTTTACCCTTTTCATACGAGATCATGGAACCAAGTCAAAAAACGCAACATCATCTTGCTAAGGGAGAGCTTAAATGGTTTTATTCGGACCATGGAAATATTACTTATCGTGTGGGGCGACAAATTAATCACAGAAAAGCATTTGATGTAAGACGAAATTCGAATCTGCCAATTGTTGATTTGACATTATCTACTGTAGACCATCAAATAGAATGGAAACATCCTGATTGGTATAAGCTTAATGGAACTTTAGGCTTGCAATATTTTTATCAGGATAATGATAATATTCCAGGAACTCAAACAACTCCTTTTATACCCAATTACAATACGAGTAGATACAGCGCATTTGTTGTTGAAAGTAAAAGGATAGGTGAAGATATACTTGAGGCAGGTACTCGAATAGACTTTGAAGCCAATAATGTTAGGGGACGAGAAGCCAACCAAGATATTTTTAGAGATGAATATTCATTTACAAATCTTACATCTACTGTTGGTTATGTTAAAAATTTCGCCAAAATTAACACGTTTAGAACGAACCTTGGGACTGCTTGGCGAACACCAAACATGGCAGAGTTGTTTAGTTTTGGTCAGCACGGTTTTAGGACCTCTTACGGCCTTCTAAGATATTATTATACCGATCAACAAAAGTTAAAAACCGATAAAGTAAGTTCAATTACGGATACAGATGTCCAGCCTGAGAAAGGATTTAAATTCACGAATGAATTAAAAATCAATAAAACCTATTCAACTCATACTGTTACAATTTACTCAAACTACATTCAAAATTTTATTTATTTAAGACCATTTGCTGTTGTGGGCTCTTTTAGAGGTCCGCAGCCAGTTTTTATATATGATCAAGCGGATGCTTTTTTTGCCGGTGGGGATTACAGTTGGAAGGTTGATTTATCAAAAAACACAAAAGGAACTTTAGGCTTAAGTTATTTGTGGTCAAGGAATATTTCCCAAAACGATGCATTAATTAATCAACCACCTATTTCGATTAATTATAAGTTTGTTTGGCGTCAAAACAACTTTTGGAAATTTAAAAAATCAAGTTTTATTGTGAAGCCACTTTACCGTTTGAAGCAAATTCAAGCTCCGCGAACTGTTACTCCAGAGCAGTTAATAAGTGGGGAAGAGGTGATTTTATCCGATGCTGCAATTTTTGATTTTAAATCAGCTCCTGATGGATATTTTAGGTTGGATATGTCATGGCAATTTGAATTTAAGAAGTTACAAGGAAGCATTACGATAAATAATTTATTCAATACGCGTTACCGAGATTACTTAAATGAGATGAGATATTTTGCAGATGCTCCTGGAAGAAATCTCATTTTTAATCTTAATTATAAATTCAAAACCAAAACCAAAACCAAAACCAAAACCAAAACCAAAACCAAAACCAAAACCAAATAACAATTATTAAATTATGAAACCAATGAACAAATTTAAAAAGTATAGCATGGTTCCAATGCTAGCAGCTGCAGTTTTATTAACTGGATGTGAAAAAGAAGAAGAAGAAGTGCCAGAGGAAGAGCATGATCATGAAGTTATTACTAATGTGCATTTGATTTTTACAAACGTAGATGATCCATCAGATGTTGTAGAGGTTGAGGCAGAGGATCATGATGGCGAAGGAGTGGAGGAGCTTGAGATACTCGATACTATAAACTTAGATGCTTCAAAAACTTATGATCTTACGTTTGAAATTTTAAATGCGCATGACGATCATGACGATCATGACGATGATTGCGATGATTGCGATGATGAAGACAATCACGATGATGAAGACGATCACGATGATGAGGACGATCACGACGATGAAGACGATCACGACGATGAGGCAGATGACATAGGAGCAGAAATTGCTGATGAGGCTGACGAACACCAACTATTTTTTGGTTTCACAAACAATATTTTTACTAATCCAGAAGGAGATGGGAATATTGATGATGCATCGCATGATGTAGTTTATAATGATTTAGATAGTAAAGGAAACCCACTAGGTTTAAATACAAGTTGGACTACATCTGGAGCGTATGAAGGTGGTAAATTTAGAGTGATCTTAATGCACCAACCAGGTATTAAAAACGAGTCATCGAGTTCCAAAGATGGAGATGCAGATTTTGATTTAGAGTTCGTTATCAATATTAATAGTTTACCAATTGTTGCAATTGGAACATCTGCAGGGCTTGAATAAAAATTAAATATTCTTCACACCCTCACATTTCGTGAGGGTGTTTTTTTTGATTTAGTAATAATGAATACATCTTCCAAAACGTTATTAAAAAACTACGGACTTAAGGTAACAGCAAATCGTTTAACCATTTTGGAAATGATGAAATCTGTTGGTCATGCAGTGTCGCAAAATGACCTAAAATTGATGCTTAATAATAGTTTAGATAAGGTGACTGTTTACAGAACTCTGAAGACATTTCAAAAAGCGGGTATAATTCATGAGATTTTAGATGGGAGTGTCCAAGTAAAATATGCTCTATGTGATATTTCAAAGTGTAATGCTGATGCGCATATTCACTTTAAATGTAATTTATGTGAAAAAACATTTTGTCTCAATTCAATTAAAATCCCAAACATTTCATTACCAAATGGCTTTATGGTTTCTAAACAGTTTGTAAGTTTTCAAGGAAAGTGTCAAGGCTGTAGTTAGGCTTAAATAACAGCATTTAAAGCTTTTAAAAGTGTACCCGGTTCACTTCCTGGTCCAACAGACAATAACATAGGGCCTGTTGTTGGTTGATTTCTGAATTTTCTAATATTAATTGTACCATCAGGAATACGTTCAAAGAATGTATAGTTTTCATTGTTCCCGATTTTTGTCACTCCTTTTACTCTTAAGATACTTTTTGGTAGCTTGTTGAGAATAGCCTTAATGCATTCTTCGTTTGGAAAATCAGGTAGTTCAATTGAGCATGATGCCCAGTGAGCTTTTAAATGATCCAATTTTTCGGGGGTGTTTTTTGATGGAACAAGTTTTGGGAGAAGATATATATTTAGTTCATCCAAACTGATTATTTCTACATAAGGATTTATAGATTTAACTGATGTTTTTACTTCTTCTATTCTTGCGTCAGTAGATCCTTCAAGGTGCGTTAATACAATAACTGAGGAAACTTGAATTTGGTTCGATTCCAATTCATTGTGTTCCCCTCTCCGTTGCCAGTTTTTTACATCAACTACCGAAATTTGAACAGGTGGCAAATATCTGTTTTCTAATCCAACACCTAAAAAGCCCATTAAAGAGCAAGCGTCAGATGTTCCGTTCGCCTCAATTAGTGTAATTCCGTTTTCTCGCAAAGGGATGCGGTTAACATAATCTCTTAATTCGGCTATACCACTGCAACAAATACAACTGCCATTTAGCGCCTGAATATGTTTTGGATCTATTTTTTCGGCTAATTGTTGAGCGTCTAAATGAGCATTTTCATAGTCGTTTAAGATAACATAAGGATTCCATTTTTCTGAAATAAAACTGTTCGTTAAGTGCCTTAACAATGTTGTTTTACCGGCTCCCAAAAATCCGACGATTGCTATTATTGGTTCCATTTTTTTAATTTTAAATAACATCCAAGTTAAACTTGGTTGTTATTTAAGTGTAGTTTCGAAACGAGGTTATATGCTATAAGGAAATGAAGAGTGGTGTAAATCAATTTTTACTAAACCATTAAACAGTTTGTAACCAAAAGTATATTCTACTTTAGCCTCGTTATCATTTAAATCGGTAAAAAAGTAATTACCCATAGCAATTGCTCTATCTCCATCTATAATAATACCCGCATTTTCAAATCGAACTTTAGTCCATGGATTAATTGCAAAACCTTTATCTTCTGCACATTTTCTATCCTCCCCTGCAATAAAGTATGAAATAGCCTCTGCTTTTGAAGGTCTAAATTGCTCAACCGCACATTTCGTAGGTTTAAACAAAACAGGACCTTTTTCAAAACCATACAATAAGTCTAGAAACTCACTTGCATACGATTCGCATTCAAGTCTTTTATTTCTTAGGGCTCCAATTTTCACTACACCTAATCCCCACTTTTCTTGAGCTGCCTTTACTTGTTCTTTTGTAATCATAATAGTTTTTGTTATTCACTTAGTTTTAAAAACTCATTTCTAATATTCTCATCTAAAAAATCGCCATCATATTCTATTGTGACAGTTGAGCTTGTTGTATCTTTTATTCCTCTTGTAGATACGCATAAATGCTCTGCATCAACCACTACGATAACACTTTTAGTTTTGAGCGATTTCTGTAACTCATTTAAAATTTGAATGGTTAATCTTTCTTGTACTTGAGGTCTTCTTCCGTAGTACTGAACAATCCTATTCATTTTTGATAAACCGATTACTTTTCCTGATGAAATATAACCAATATGAACTTTACCGCGCATCGGTAAAAAGTGGTGTTCACAGGCAGAATCAAATGAAATATTTTTTTCTACCAACATTTTACTGTATTGATATTTGTTATCAAAAGTTGATATAGAGGGCTTATTTTCAGGATTTAAACCACTAAAAAGTTCTTTAACATACATTTTCGCAACACGAAATGGAGTTCCTTTTAAACTATCGTCTTTTAAATTAAGTCCAAGTGTTTCCATTATTATCTTAAAATGCTCCTGAATAATAGCTATTTTTTCCTCGTCTGACTTATCAAAAGCATCCGAAACCATTGGAGTTTCTTTGCTTGTCATTACATGGTTGTCACCAATTATATCTTCTAAATCGCTCATTTTCTAGTAGTCTTGTTTGTGCGGGGGTATTGCTCTTTGAACGGGCCAGCTATCTTCTATTCCACTTTCCCAATTCACGTTAACAATTTCATTATCGGAGCTTAAACAATTGTTTAATTCCATTACTATTTTTTCCTTGTTTAAATCTTGACCAATAAATACTAATTCATTTTTTCGGTCCCCAAATTGTTTATCCCAATCTTTTTCAATTACTTCTTGATTGGACATAAAATCTGCATAATTCGATCTTTCTTTCATCGGCATGCTACTCCACCATACACCTGCGCTATCAGCTTTTAAAGAACCCCCAGCTTGCCCCCAAGTCATTGCTTGATTAGGTCTTGAATCAAGCCAAAAAAGGCCTTTACTTCTTATAACATTGTGCGGGAAATCATTTTGAATATAGTTCCAAAACCGCTCTGAGTTGAATGGTTTCTTACTTCTAAAAGCAAAAGAACCAATTCCATATTCTTCTGTTTCTGGTGTATGCTCAGGTTTATTTAATTCTTCAATCCAGCCTGCACTTTGCTCTGCTTCATCGTAATCAAATAATCCCGTGTTTATAACCGATTTTAAAGGTACTTTACTGTGCGAAGTTTTAATTATTTTGGCTCTAGAATTTAATTTTGTTATCATCGCCTCTAGTAAATCCAAGGTGTTTTTATCCACTAAATCGGATTTATTAATAATTACAACATCCGCAAACTCAATTTGATCGGTAAGTAAATTAACAATGGAGCGATCATCCTCTTCAATATCTGTAAGCTCACGGTCAACAAGTAATTCAGGTGATCCAAAATCGTTAAAAAAATTGAAGGCATCAACAACTGTTGCCATAGTATCGATAAAGCTAAATTTGCTTAAGTCAATACCGTTTTCTTCGTCTTGAAACGTAAAGGTTTGCGCAATTGGAATTGGTTCCGAAATCCCCGTACTCTCTATTATTAAATAGTCAAATCTTTTTTCTTGAGCTAAACGTTCAACTTCAACCATTAAATCTTCTCTAAGCGTGCAGCAAATGCAACCATTACTCATCTCAACTAATTTCTCCTCAGTACGTGAGAGTGCCCCTTGGTTTTCTACTAGTTGTGCATCAATGTTAATTTCACTCATGTCATTAACAATTACAGCTGCTTTTAGGCCCTCTTTATTGTTAAGGATGTGATTAAGTAGAGATGTTTTACCAGCTCCTAGAAATCCACTAAGAACTGTAACAGGTAATTTATTTCGTTCCATATTTTAACTTTTCAAATTTCAACTTCTAATGTTAATTAACAACACTTTTCTTCACATTGACAAAATTTAAGGTTGTAGATGTGTAGCACAATCAAACTTATGGCAGGGATATAAATTGCTTTTTCAAATAAAGTTACCAAGTTTAAATATTCATTGAATATTACGAAAGAAATGGCCACCCATGTTAACCACATAAGTATTTTAATAGTTTTATTTGTTGATTTTTTTGTGGAAGCTATGACGGCAAAAAAAGAGATGGTTAAAAAGAGAACATCAATTATTTTCCACCAAACAGGTGTTTCCTCACAACATGTTGTTGAACAAGTTTTTGCGATGAATAAAAAAGGTGTAGCCAAGCAATGCAATAAACATAAACTGCTTGCAAGCATACCTAGATAATCAGATTTATTTATTAAGATTTGATTTCTACCTTCTAAACGCAACATGGTTGCAAATGTAAGCAAAAATCATTTATTGCAATACCGTTGCGCTGAATGATTTTGTAAATTTGTAATGCTCGATAAGGTAAATTATCATTGATAAACTTATAGTAAACCAGTAGGTTTTTAGCTTTCTTTTAATCAGGCTATTTTTTTAGTAAATAAAAAAGAATTTGCTGAATTTCGTATTTATTCTTCCCTCGTTATCGTTCTGAAAAACTGTTGTGCTGGATATTTTTAGTGGTTTTGTGAGAAATCATTCTGTTTAAATCCAAAAGATTACCAATGTTTACAAATGCTTAAATTTGAGTATTATTACTTGGAAAATGATGAACACATTAAACGAATTAAAATCAGGGAAATTAATTGGTTCCAAAAGGTTAAAATTGGCTTGTGGTTTAACGGAGTTTCCCTCCGAAATTATTTCGTTGGCTAGTACATTGGAAATTTTGGATTTATCAGGGAACGAGATGAGTTCATTACCGGATAGTTTTGCTGAATTAAAGAAACTAAAAATCATTTTTTTCGCCAATAATAAGTTTACTGTTTTCCCTAAAATATTGGCGAAGTGTCCGTCATTAACTATGATTGGTTTTAAGTCAAATCAAATTCATAATGTTCCCGAAAACGCATTTCCGCCTTTATTGCAGTGGCTAATATTAACGGATAATAAACTTAAGAATTTACCAAAAAGTATAGGTGAAAGTTATTTGCTTCAAAAGTGTGCTTTAGCAGGTAATTTGATTGAAAAGTTGCCTATTGATATGGCGAATTGTGTTAATTTGGAATTGCTTCGAATTTCGGCCAACCAACTTCATGAAATACCAAAATGGTTGTTTGAGTTACCTAAATTATCTTGGGTGGCTTTCGCTGGAAACCCAGGAGCGGATAAGCTTAAATTAAAAACTGATTTGGAGTTGTTTTCTTGGGATGATTTTGAACTTAAAGAATTGTTAGGAGAAGGTGCTTCAGGTTTAATTTCAAAAGCGAATTGGATTGCTAAAAAGAAGGAGGTAGCCATAAAGGTTTTTAAAGGAGCTGTAACTAGCGACGGATTACCAGAAGATGAGGTGTCGGTTTCTATCCATGCCGGTATACATGAAAATTTAGTGGAGGTTTTGGCTAAAATTAAAAATCATCCTGAAGGTAAAAGTGGTTTAATTATGGGATTAATCCCGTCGAGTTTTATCAATTTAGGAAATCCACCCAATTTTAAAACCTGCACAAGAGATGTATTTGATGAAGCAGCTACATTTACAGAGGAGCAGTTAATAAAATTGGTAAAGAGTATCGCTTCAGTTAGTGCTCAATTGCACCGTAAAGGAATTAATCATGGTGATTTGTATGCGCACAATATACTTGTAAACGAATTTGCTGATTGTTTACTTGGTGATTTTGGAGCGGCTACTTACTATAATACCAGCTCAGTTTTAGCCCACAATATTGAACGGGTAGAAGTGCGGGCTTTTGGATGTTTAGTAGAAGATTTATTGAGCCTTGTTGAGGAAAGTAGTGGACGTAATGTGCCATTTGAAAAGTGGCTAAAACTAATTAAAAAGTGCCGTGTTCCAACTGTTAAAACCAGATTAAGCTTTGCTGAAATTGTTTGCGAATTGGCAGGATTTTAAGTGTTTTCCTTTTAGGCATATTTAGTTATGCGATAACAACAAAGAATTTCTTTAGTGTTGTTAATGCCTATTTTTTTCAGAT
>ERZ1039804.656-NODE-656-length-21726-cov-5.133496_pt1 | contig 21726 bp, 26 predicted proteins | sample MGYA00383089_ERZ1039804 | MGnify/ENA primary metagenome ERZ1039804 (study PRJEB29581, sample SAMEA5548359) | metagenome | biome: marine; feature: coastal; material: water | depth 1 m | study: Short-term variability in the microbial, nano- and picoplankton dynamics...
GTAATTCGGTTAGTACTTCTTGTTGATTACCGCATGCAAAAACGTTATTAGCCATTTATAGTTTCTTCTAGTGCTTTGATTCGTTGATTCAAACTGCTTATAAGTCTACTTACATCAGCATCCAGTGGCTTGGTCTGACTTGCTACAGCCATACCTTCTAGATCATCGATCTTTGAATTTAGCTCTGCAATGATTCTGTTCTTGTCACTGATTACATCAAGTAGTTCTGCTTTTGTCATCTGTGTTGTGCTTTTTGCAACCATATTTAAATCCTAAGTTATGTATATATTATACATTAATATAATACTTTGTCAACCATTATCTCGGTCGTCCATTGAAGGTCTACCATGTGAATTATGTGTTCCGCAGTAAGCACTGCATATGGGTAACCTACCTTTTGATGCATCGTTGTCTTGAATGTTGTTGTATACCAATTCGTCCAATGCATTGCTTTCTAATATTTCTTCCAGTGTATGCTTGCTGGTGTCAAATTTATCTATTCCTATATCTAGGACTCTATTAACGAAGTCTTGTCTTATGTTACCTTCTAGGTTGTTCTGCAGATGCATACTTACTGCTGACCCCATCATGCAACAGGGCATAACATAACCATCAGCACCTACGAACACTTCTCTGTTAGCATTCTTGTTTGTTAAATCAGAAGGGTTATCAAAGTTATAACTTTTGCATGCTACCGGGGTGCTATGCTCTAATATCTCTTCAGGTGTTAGTAAAATATCGTAATGGTCTTTGTTATCTAACAAGTATAGAGGCCGAACTTCTTTACCCCAATTGCTAACATCTATTGTGGTTGTAGTAGAGTCTACTGGTACCTGTACTGCTAATAGCCTTTTCCATTTGTGTATTGATGTTTCGCTCTTAGTTTGTATCTCATCCATTGCAGTAGAAACATGGTCTCTGAGATTGTTACCAGGAAACCACTGATGCGGAGAACTGAATCTATAACTGCTTATCTTTGCCAACATCTGATCGGGCTCATGTAAATTATGGCTCCATTCTCCTTTGCTGGTGAAGATAGGCATGCCACCATTAAGATCCTTGTGAGGTTCTATCACAGGTTTTCTGTACCACAAGTCTGCTTTATATGTTTGGGCAAAGTCTGCCATCTCTAATAGTTGATGCTGGTTATGACGCCATAAGATCATTTGTATCTCTGCCATGCCGTACTCGCCTGCATCATTATCATCGTTGAACTGTTTGGTCCAACGAACTTTGTATTTGTTTTCAAACCCACTCTGGTATGCTTCTAGGTTTTTAACTATGTTGCTCCACTTAACACCTACACGATGGTAATGGTTAGTGTCTTCCAATCCGTCCAATGCGAATATAACACGGACACCTAGCATTGCTAATTCTTTATATACGATAGGCTGACCTAGTCCACCATTAGTGTGAACATTAATAAGTATGTCTGGATTACGCATTATAAACCAACGACATATAAGTCCTATGTCTTTGTTGCCCATACTATCGCCAATATTACCGCACATTGTGATTGTGTGTAAATCTTTTGAAATACTTCTATATGCTTTCTTGATTGCATCAAACGATTGATTGGCAGGATTAATTACTTGTACACCAGATGCATTTCTCACACACATAGGGCAACTCGCTTGACAAGTACTCGATACTTCTAAATCAATGTGTCTTAGTTTAGCCATCTACTTTAATTAATCCTATATTGCTTTTCTCTAAGAATACACTGCCTTTGCCTTTTGCGGCATCGTAATCATTTTTATAGTACACAGTTGCTATGCCTGCTTGATGTATTAACTTGGCACATTCTATACAAGGCATATGTGTACAGAACAAATCGGCATCCTTTGCATTCTCATTACTTTGTGCTAGTTTAGCAATAGCATTGGCTTCTGCATGTAAAACCTCAGGCTTAGTCTTACCTTCGTGTTCGCATACATTATCCCAACCACTAGGCATGCCATTATAGCCTATACTGATGATACGATTGTCTTTAACAATAACACAACCTACCTTGGCACGTTCAGCACTGCTCAGTTCTGAGAACCTGACAGCCGTGTCCATATATGCTTTAGCAAATTTATCCTTCATCCTTTCCTAAACCAAACTTAATATGATTGTACCATGTGCGTTCATGCCAATAGTATAAAACCATCTTTGTTACTACTTCTACACCTGCGATTCCAGCCGCCCAATCTATTTGCCCTGTTATTAACCAAGCAATTAAAAAGGTATCAGTTGTTGCCAGTACTCGCCACGTTAATGTTTTTGCTATGTGTCGCTTTCTTGAAACCATACTGTTAGTCCTTTTGCTCTAGTTGCTACATCATAAACTAGTAATACTATAGCACCACTCAATAGAAACCTTGCGTCGAATAGTAATGCTTCTGGACTAAATGGAGGATACCATTGGCCTGCATTTGCCATTACATGCCACACTAACCAACTACTTAACAGTGAAGTATATTTGTTTGATAACAGTCTACTTATAAAAGGCGCCAATGCTAATGCCGAATACGTCATTAACATACTGTTATGAAATCCTATAAACATATCACTAACAAACATTACTGCTAACGGCAGTAAGAATGCTAAGTTATTTTTACTTAGGTAAGGTGTAAGAACTGCTAATCCTAACAGCGGTTCACTGTTTGCTGGTAGCGGCAATAGTCTACTTAATACTAGTGTGCCAAATAATATTAGTCCTGCTTTTAAATTATTGTTCATGTTTCTCTTGGTAATTGAAGATCGGTTGCACATACAACTCGCTTCCGCAAACTTGTGCTACTGAAAGAATGATCTCTTCCGTTGTACACAATTTTACTTCCACGTTGCTTCGCAATCTCTTTGCCTGTGAAGTCTTTTCCTTTATACTCTACACCTAATACTCTAATGTCAATAGGCAAGGTCAACAATAAATCTTGCAGGTCATCTTCTGTATTATAGATCACTATTTCATCTACATACTTAACTGCACTTAATTGTATCTGTCTTTCTACAATACTTTGTATGGGTGCGTTCTTCTCCGGACGATCTATAGTAGGATCATTTTGTAATCCCACAATTAAATAATCGCATTCTCGTTTTGCTTCTTCTAGCATTGTCACATGACCAGCATGCAATAGATCAAATGTACTGCAAGTAAATCCTACCTTACCTACGTTCTTGTAATCTAATTTCATATACTAAAGTTCCTAAATTGTTCTATTTCGGATGTAGCACTATTTACTACTGCACCCCATAGAGTGCCACCTTTTCCTGAACCGCAATCTAGAAACGTTGTAATGCCTCCATTATCGTTTTTGATCACAGTGGGTGCAACTTGAAAATTATCAAAGTCAGGCACACCTATCATAGGCCTAGGATCATGCCCTACGAAAAGCATTGTATCAGCAGGCACATCATCTACCCAGTCGTAGATTCTTATAGGGTATGTTTCGCCTCTGTAGTGTGCAATATTACTAGTGTCAGCAAATGAGTACATCATCCTATCTCTATTATTAGATGTAAGTTCTTTGGTCTCCCAAAAGTTCTTACTCATAGCGGCATGAGTAGCAAACATGTTATCATTAAGTTGCAAATAGTGTTTTGCATTCTCAACTAGTTCTACAAAGTTATTTTTAAATGTTGTATCAGAAGTCATTTGATCAACAGTGATTTGATTAGGTGTAGTGATTTTAACATCTCTGCCTAATAACCATCGATAGATCTTCCACTCATGGTTACCGATAATTAAACTTGCTTTATCTTGATCGACTAGTTGCTTAAATAAAGATACTACTTCGGGACCTTGGCTACTATTATCAATAAGGTCGCCTACACTCACAAGATGCAAATCATTAGACAAAGCGAATTCGACTGCTTTTTCAAAAGGTGGAAACTCGGCATGTACATCACCTATAATTAATAGTTTCATAGTTCGCTCCAAATAATATGTATTATAACACAATTTTACTCTTTGTCAACAAAGATAAATAGTAATACGAAACAAATGTAATGGGAGTTACTAGGTGGCGCAAGTTAAAAACTACGGCTTAATAGGCGTAGGCAGTAATGTACAATTCGGTAAATTAGGCCCTAAGTTAGCCGCGAATGCTGAGAGTGGCACACTGTCTGTTACCAATGAGGGTGGCGCGGCAACAACAATGAGTGGTGCTGAAGCAATTAATGCAAATGATTTTATTACAAAATCTCAGTTAGATGCACTCGAAGTAAATTTATCAGGCAGTGGATTCAATATATTATTAGGTAATATTGATGCCAACGGCGATTTGGATTGGCACATAACACCAGATGCTGGTGACTATGACGGCAATACTTCTGTGAAGAGACAAGGTGCAGTCACTAGTTTTACTGGCACAACTAATGTGTCAGATGCAATTGACAAACTAAATGAAGCAACATATAATATCTATAACGACTCATTTGTTAGAGATGTTAACTTTACTGTAGACTCAGATACAGGTGGCGCACCTTTAGTTAGTACACTGTCAATTAGCACAACAGGTAATCCTACTCATTATACAATTGATTGGGGTGACGGCAACACCGATACTGCTACAACAGATAGTACCCCAACTCATACTTATACAGATAATACTAACTCTCCTTTTGATGTTGTTGTAACAGCATACAATGAAAACGGAGCGGGCGAAGGAAGCACCGCCAGTTTAACTAAAGAAGATTTTATTATTTTATATACTGCTGACTCAGTTGCAGACTTTAATATGTATGCAGGAAGTACTGGAGGAATAGCAGTAATGCAAGTCGATGACGGTGCAGTGTTATACTTTAACAACGATACAACTAACATTGGTTCTGCTGAAGCAACGTATACAATTGAGTGGGGCGATGGTTCTGCAGACAGTAACATTGCACAAAACGATCACCCAGGCGGTGAAGCAGGTTCTAGACTTGCACATACATTTACAACCTCAACAGAACAAGAGCAAACTTACACTGTTAAATTAATACTCGAAACGCACTCTACTGCTAATCCAAGCACAGTTCCTAATAGTGAAACTGTAGATATCAAGGTCTATGATACCCATACACCAGAAGTAAGCACTAGTACTACATCAGGCATTAACGAAGATGCATCAACTGGATTGCAGGTTGCATTTACTAACAATACTGAGAACACAATTGGAAGTTATGCAGACTACGGTATACAGTATAGATTTAATTGGGGCGACGGTGATACATCATTAGTTAATGTAGGTAGTGGCTCCGCTGGTGATACTGGCGAAGCAATTAATCATACATTTGAATTATCTGCTAGTGAACAAGCAAATGGTACTGCTAGAGACTTTGTGGGTAACTTAGAAGTTATATCAAACCACAGTAGTTCGCCATTTAAGAGTTCTGACTTTACAATTCACGTTGAGCCTGATGTAAGAGCAACTATAGCAGGACAAAGTACAACTGCTAGTTTAAAATCTAGTAATGATAGTTCATTAACAGTTTATAAAGGTACTGATTTATCAGGAACAAATCGTGCTGTAGTTACATTTGATAATACTACACAGAATGGTGATAGTTATGTATGGAACTATGGTGATGGTAGTGCCACTGTTACTCTAGTAGAAGCAGGTAATGGTGCAGGTAGTGTAGCAGGTGCTAACATTACACACGACTTTAGCAGTGCTTCAACAGGTAATAAGACAGTTACAATGACTGCAAGTGGTACACCAGATATTACTGCACAAACTGACAGTGATACTGTTACTGTTAGAGTAGAAGATGTCCCAAGTGCGCCAGCAGGTGTAAGCAGTAAAACATTATCATTGTCAACATCAAGCGATGAAGGTAGTTCGACTAAGTTGGCCAGTGGTGCAATTGATACAATAACTAGCGGACTTAGTGCAGGAGATGGTCTTAATACAAGTACTGTTAGAAGATATGATAGCACAACATCTGTAAGCACAAATACAATTAGCGATGCTTACAATAGTTCTACTGGTACAGCAAGTGCAAGAGTTGACGGCGTTGCAGACGGACAAAAAACATTTAGTACTACAACTGGTGAAACAGGAACGTTTACATCACTTGTAATTACAGCGGAAGGCGATGCTAACGATCAAATAAGTTCAAGTACATATCCTAAAAACTTCTATCAAGTGTTTACTGGTAGAGTCACAAAAGACATCAGCAGTTTAGATCACGGTGTACACAGTTTAGATATAAGCCACAGCACAACAGGTGAGACTAACAAAGTATTCATAGTTAAAGATAATTTGAGTACTACACCGAGTGTTGACATCAGTAGTGCAACACTAGAAGAAGAAACAAATGGTACATTAAGATATGTATCAGGTGTTCCTTATTACAACGATAATTCAGCAACAATCAAATTGGTTGGCGCAACTGTAACAAACTTAACAGGACAAGCATACTTAGATAGTTCAAGTATATTTAATAGTGCGAGTGGAACTAATACAGAAGGTACTAGTAGCTCAGCAATTACTCAAACAAATAGCACTTATGCAGAAATAGATGGTGCTAGTTCGATGTTAAACAGCGGCACACCTTTAGCAAACGTCGGTATAGGCGGTGCTTATGCATTAGGTAACATTAGTATAGACATTACTAATAGCTCTATCAACTCAGTAGAAACTATTAAGTTTAGAGCACAAAACATGAAAGGTTATAGTAATTTTACTTCAGATCATGCTACTAAAATACAAGTTTGGAAAGCAACACCATCTTTTGATGAAACAGCAATTCCAGTATCAGACAGTTTAGGTGCTACACATGATGATGATGCAAAACGTATTACTGGATTCAGTGGTACAGGTGATACACCAGCAATAGCAGGTTCGACTAACTTCTATACAGCAAATGGCTGGAGTGGCGCAGAAACTATTGCAGGCACAAGCGAAGCAGTAAATAGATTTAATACACTGCAACATTATGATACAGATTTAAGTTCAGGATACTTACCAGTAGGTCCTGATTTAGCAACAGGCAGAAGCGGAGCACAATACTTTACTTTTGCATTTAGAAGAACAACAATGAGTAACTTCGACATAACATTAACAGGTAAAGTTAGTGGTGTGTTTGTAGCGGCACCAGGTACTGACATCGATGATGCAAGTAGTCTTAACGGTTGGTTAGATGCAAGTACTACATATGGCGGTGCAGGTACTCCAGGTAGTGATACTGGTAACGGTGGTAACGGGTCTAACGGTTGTGCATTTACATCGGGTGATAGAATTGTAGACAACACAACATACAATAATGAATCATTTACAATGACATTAGGTGACCAAAACGCAACAAACTCTACGGGTAACAACGTACTTGTTAGAATCAAATTAGAGGACGGTGACAGTTTAACTGCACTGAGTATTAGTTAATGGCAATTTCAGATAGTCAAAAGGTAGATTTACTTTGGAAGAAGGTGGGCTTTGGTAAAGCAAAGACAGACACTAACGATTCAAAGAAAGCGCCAAACGAAGCCATTACATCAGACTTTGTTGTAAAGACTGAACAGATATGGTCACAGTCAGATAGCATCCCTGGTGTTATGCCAACAGCAAATAGTAGCATAGTAAATGTGTATCTAGACTCTGTCAGCGGCGCACTCGAAACTACAGAAGATGCTACATCTACAAACAATAGAACATGGAAAACTAATGTTACTAATTGGATAGCACCTGGCTTTGGTGCTACATATCAATTAAAAGTATATGCGGCTCCAAGCGGAACAACCAACGTACAAACTAACGGCACACAGTTGTTTGAAACTGGTTCCGGTAATGATGACCAATGGTACTTTGACTATCAATCAGGTGTACTACACTTTATTGGAAATAACCTGCCAGCGGCAATTAGCACAGCAACATCTAATGTAATTCATGTTGCAGGTGGTAAGTATGTAGGTACAACAGGACTAGCCGATGCAATAGGTGCGGCCCAAACATATCGTAAAGGCACATTATCTCAAGTCTACTCCGATAATTCAATTAACGAAGGCGACATCATTGAGGTAGCAAACGCAGGCGATGGCGAATATGCTGTGTATCTTGCTAAACAAGATAATCCATCTTCAACAGGCCAATTAACATTAATTACTACTCGAGATGGTGCAAGTGCTGATGCGTCAACATTAAGTGCGGATGTTTATTACGACATAGGCACAGTGACATTAGGTAATGTTAGTAGTGGTGGAAGACCAATGAGTGTTGTGGTTACTGTTACTAATGCATTTGACGGTACAAGTATTATCACGGTTGGTGATGATGATGACAACGAAAGATTGATGGGTCCATCATATGTTGATCTAAGCGAAACTGCAACCTTTATAACCAATCCAAGTTATGTATATTCTAATTCAGTTGATGCAGATAATACACTTAAAGTTTACGTTACTGCAGGCAATAGTACTGCTGGTAATGCAACTGTTCTTATTAGTTACTCTTAATAAAATAATTCTTCTGTATCTATATTAGTATAGCCCGGCTTCCTGTCCCAACTTACTGGCCTAGAATATGGTACGGTTCCTGCTATTTGGTGAGACCACATCAGTTCGCACTTGTAGTCTGAATACCAGTCGCTTAATGCTAATACTTCATTGTGTATAAAAGTTTGACGTAGTCGCCAATCTTCTGCATCATACTTTACTGTAACAACATCATTCCACTGGGAGTGGAAGTCATTTGTTTGTTTTGCAATATAGTAACTTTGGCACTGTTGATCAAAATTAGGCCTTACTAAGCAGATGACTCTTTCTGCTTGCTCAACTAAGATGTTTAATAAATTTGGTATTGGCGATGATTGTATATGATAAGGGAATATCTTCACTATAGTATTTTTAAATTCTTGCTTCTCTAATTCTCGGAGTCTATGCAGGTGCTCTGTTGCAAAACTTTCGTGGAACAATTCGTCCTTGTTGCTATAGCCAGTTGCCTCTGCTAAACTCCTACACAGGTTTGTGCTACCCGATCTATATGTGCTTAATATTAATATCATACTTTTTTGAAGTCGTGTTGTTCTTGTAATACATTGTAGAACAATGGTTCACCCTTATGCACATTTTCTTCCCATTCGTCATCTGCACTACTGTCGGCATCGTCACTAATATATTTGTAACAAATAAAGTCTTTGCCCATTAATGCACATACTTTTGCTAATGCATATGCTTCCATGTCTACACAATTAAATTTTCTTCCTTCTAGCAAGTGTTGAAAGAGATCTAGTGAATCTAAATCTGTAACAAATTGGTCTTGTGTTCTGCATATTGCGCCGTCAGTGCCAAAGTTAATAACACCTGATACTGATGGGTCATCAGCAAACGTTACACCAGCATCGTCTGTTATCAAACTACAGTCCATATCTCCTTGTAGGAAAGTTGTACAGTTTACTAGTTCGCCTTTCTTGACACCGTAGGCGGCTCCTGCTGTACCGTAATTAATAACACGTTTAATATGTTTATTATTAACTAGGTATTGTGTTAATGCATGTGTTGCATTTATTTTACCGACTCCAGTAAATAAGAGTACTTCGGGAGCCATCTCGGGTAGTTCTGATTGTAGTGCTGTTACAACTACAGTATCATTCATACTGTAACGTAACATTGGAAATAGTTGTCTTTGCATAGGGTTCATTTTATCCTTCGCTACATGCTTGGTAATATTTTTCTAAGTTTTCCAGCATGAGCTTTCTTAAAGTTGTCCATAGTGTACTACGAGTGTTTAATAAATTTGATCTGTTATGTGCAGATTTTTTCACTATGGTGTTTATGTTTTTATCATAGTTTGCCGCATCGAAGTTATATATATTTTCTGCACAATTTATTAGTGCATCAGAATGGCAAGTTAGATTATCGGGGTATGTAAATAATTCGTCGAACAATTCAAAACCCAGTTCACTAAGACTTTTATAAATTAGTCCTTGGTTACATTGATTTATAATAAAAGGATGTCCAGTCATTATAGGGTATATACTTTTTTCACTTATACATACAGTTTTGTCTGATCCGGTGGATTCGGTGATCATGCTGAAAAAGGACCTGTTGTATACCCATATAGGATGGTATCTTCTTCTGTGATTAAAGTACTGATCACCTTCGTAATTGAGTGCAAAATTATTTAATGTAACATCATTAGAATAATACAAAAAGTGATTATATTTTTCCAACGATAGAAAGTTATCCTTATTAAATCTTGCGGCACCGACGTATGGTTCTATAACATGTTTGTTTTTCTTTACTGCTGTATCCCAATGGACTCTGATTAAATCCATTGCCTTTTCAGGAGTCACGTGCGGTGACAAATGTCCCTTACTACGAGAATAGGTAATAATTCCCTTGTCCATTAAATCATCGCATTCTGTTAAAAAGAATTGTGTTAGTGCCTTATGGCCATCTTGTCTAAATTTTAAGTTGTTAAATGTGAAGTCTTTTTCTTTAGTGTGTTTTAAATTAATTGTGTGATAATTTACTATCTCATTCATAAAGTTGTTTGTGAGTCTAGTAAAAAAGGATGGGTAAGGAATATGTCGTTCATGCTCTGGTGTACCGTATGCCATATCCATGATGAAGCATCCGGGAACCTTATTACATATGTTATGTGTGTCAACACATGGCTCTTGGCTACTATATAAAATAAAAGGCTTATACCTAAAGTATTCCCTTGCGTCTCTTGCTAATCCGAGCCAATCAGGATTGCTACCTATGTCTATCATTCTCACAATGTCCTGATTAGTCCGGTCATTGGTATAGTCGCAATCTAAGCCGATGCTGTTTAAAATATATCTAAATGTATCTGACTCCGTACCAGGAGACATGGCGTATCGGCTGTTGGAAATTGCTGGTCCAATGATTTCATTGCTACCACTATGGTGGGCCCATCTAGAATCAGCCCTCCCTAATGTCCTAGTAGATACACCTGAATTATAGTAAAGATCAGAGAATAGAGTTATTGTCTTCATCAGTAATAAAAAATCCGTGTATTTTAGGAGTGTCTGATATCACTTGGTCTATAAAATCTTTGCCGCTTGTAAAGTTATGGCTTATGCATTCACCTAGTTGATGTCTGCCAGGAGTGTACTTGGGATCGGACAAATCTAAGTAGTCACTGATTTTGTGTTCCTCTAACCATTTATTGTATACTTCCATCTGGTCATCTTCCCACTCTTCCTCAGAGCATGAAGTAAAATCAAATTGTACCCATGGGTTAAGTTCCCATTGCTGACTTATCATGTTTTTATATACTAGTTCTTGATCGTCTGTCACACTACAAGTAAATAGATCTTTACCCACAGTACCAAAATCTAATGTTAGTGCATTGGATGATCTGATCATAGTAAAATGTTCGTAGTCCTCAGGTTCTAGTAACCATTCTGTTCTTGCAGGAGAATCGCATTTCAAACTTGTGAAGTATGTAGGATCTGCATCATCCATCATATCTATTTCGTTTTCTACGCCCAATCTTTCATTATAGTGTACTAGCAAATTAATCGACTGAAGTTTGTCCCACAATATTTTGTGCATAGATTCGTCTTCAATTTCACCTCTGGCTACTTTTGATTCTAGTTCTACCATTCTAGTTTCAAAATGATCATGCAATTCGTTTAGGTTCTTTTCGCGTTTGTCATATATGTCTACTTCATTTAGTTTTAGTTTGCTAGGAATTTTAAACCATATATTTTCTTGGAAGTCAGTGTTAAGCCATTCAATAATACAATTCATCTCGGCTCTACTTGCTAACACATCTGTTGTAGTTAGTCCTTTGTAAACATCTGCAATCATACGCCAAGAAGACTTTCTGCCTCTCACTAATTGATCGTATGTTATAGCATATATCTTTTGTTTATAGCATTCTATAAACTTTTTAGTAAGTGGCAAATCGTTTAATTCCCAAGTAACAACTTTTCTATTGGGTACTTCCATAATTTTTTTAGGCTCTAACTCCCAGTAAAAGAACTCGTCAGAGTTACTTCCTGTGTAGTTTACAAACCCTGGTTCATAGACTACATGATAATAATATTTTTTATTTTCCATAACCCAAAGTCTCATTCGGTGACGTGTTTTTGTTAATAAATTCGAATACATGCTGAATATGAGCTATGTCATCCTTATCTCTTACACTGCATAATTCGTTAGCAAAATGTAGTTCAACGTTGTTGTCTACTGCAAGTTGCAGAATTGCTTGTCGTCTAAATGGATCGTCTGGTAGAGAGTAAATGCTACACAACACAATTCCTTCTACTCCGTATCCTGTGATATACTTTTCTAGACCTGGCAGCCAATCTAAGAACTCATTTTCAAATTGGTAGTCGTTAATTTTGATATCGAGCTTTGCACAATAGTTATTAATAACATTACGTTGCATTGGAAGAGGTAACTCTTTTGTCCATTTTGTATTCCATCCTGCATAACTGATCCACTTCTTACTAGTGTCAACTGGTCTAGTGTCCGGCCTTTCGCCAATGAATCTAAAGTAACCACCGGGTAGTTTTCTATGATAGTGTCCGCCTTTGGGTAACACTCTGCCATCCATGCTCCAACGAGTAATGTCTGTGTCGTTATTAAAGTTGCCATGTATATGATGTTGCTGGAACAAGTGTGCTTGTCCTGGTTCTAATGTTACAGGGTAACAATGCTTTGCACATTCGCCTTGTAATTCATCGTAACTCATCTTCTCTTCATAACATCTTTTTGTTAAGTCATCTGACTCTTCCCAACCCATAATCTGCATTGAGTTATTACCATAGCACTTAGTGAACGGTGTCCATATAGTTCTCAAACCTAAGCCGTTGCCTACCCAGATGCCTTGATGAAATGCAAGTAGTCTTCCTACTTTTGCTTGATTGGGTATTACTATTCTAATAGTAAAGAATCGTTGTACCATCCAATCATCTTGGTCTATTAGGTCTGGAACTGCATCACTGTAGTAAGCATCAATCTTGTCCTGTAGTTCAACAGTATCAAATTTTGATTGGCAATGTCTGCCCAATTCTAGTATCTCATCCGCTGTCAATACTTTATGTACTGTCTCTAAGGTCTCTATCTGAGGGAATCTTTCTTTTGCAACTGCTAACCAGTATGCAGGCCAGTTGTGCTTTTCTAAGTCATAATTGTATGTTTGGTTATCCCATCTAGGATCTAAATCTTGTGTACTCATCTTGTGTGTCCTAATAGTAAATCCGGCTCCGGTTCATCTGTTATAAATTCAAGTAGATTATTAATATATTCTACTTCCTCTGTACTAGTAAGCATTATTCGCTCATCAACAAATATAATTGGTTTATTATTTTCTAATGCTAAAGCAAGAAGATAATCTCTGCGTTCTTTGTTTCCAGTCATGCCTAATATACTAGGTATAATTATGCCACCAATATGCTCGTCAGTTATGAAGTCCTCTAACATAGGCTCCCAATCACAAAAGCTCAATTCTAAAGGATAATCAACAGGTGTTATACCTTCGTCTTTACAAAACTGGTCCATTACCATTGATGTCCAAAAGAAAGGAGTAGTTTTATTAAATCTAGTTTCCATGTCAATATAGTTAATCCAATTTAGGCTAGTATCTATATTGCTCAACGGCTTACGATATGTTTCATAAAGTCTAAAGTAACCACCGGGTCTACGTTTTCCGTAGTTACCACCCTTTAGTAATACTCTCGTATCGAAACTCCATCTAGTTATATCTGTATCATTATTAACATTGCCGTGTATGTGGCCTTGCTGGAACAGCCAACTTTGACCCGGTGATGTTGTGCATGGGATAGAATGTTTTAAGCACTCTTCCTGTATTTTCTTATAACTCCATTTTTCATTATAAGTATTCTGTGTTATCTCTCTACTCTCATCCCAGGGTAGGATTTGCATTGTATTGCTATCCCATGCCTCAGTCAGAGGAGTCCAAATACTATACATGCCTGGACCGTGTCCATACCAAATGCCTTGGTGAAAGTTTAAAGTTCTACCATGTTTGCTTTGATTAGGTATAACAACTCTCATACCGACAACATCTTGTATCATGAACTCTTCGTTATCTAATAGATGAGCAAAATTCTCACCTACAAAGTTATCTAACATTCTAGCAAACTCTTCTGTTTTGCATATGCGTTGCACATTCCAGACAAAGTCGTTTATTTCATTTGGTTTGAAAACTTCATGAACAGTTTCTAGTGATGTTACTTGCGGATATTTTTCTTGTACAGCATCTAAAAAGTATTGTCGCCAATTGTATTTAGATAAGTTGTAATCTACGATTTGGTTGTCCCATCTGGGATCTAGTGTGTTTAGTCTCATGCAACTATTTATAGTTATGATTTTAGAAATTTAGATTAATCTGAAGATCTTTATAATTTCCTTGATGGGTTTCAAAGTAGGATGCCCATTCGTCAAATCCCCAATCTACATTTAAATTGTTAGTGCCTCCTAGACTGTATTGCTCTCTGTGCCTAGCAAGGAATACTTTGTTTTGTTCTAGTTCTGCATCAGTCGGCCTCGGTCCACGATCGCAGTAAAGGAATCGCATATTAACTTTACTAAACTCGCTCCATATCCAATCAGTACCAGGAACTACTTCCATGCCACTGTGTTCCTGGAAACGAGGTGCAGAGTCTTCTCGCCAAAAGCCAAATCCTCTGTGAAATGTTCTTGGAAACAGATTCCATTGAGATTGTTGTATCTTGTGGCCGTATCCTTTTCCTCTATGCTCTTCTTCTACATATATTCCGCGTGTTCGTATAAACATGTCATCTATGTTATAAACGCATGTGTGAGCGACTGTAACGCCGTCTACTGTAAACTTTGTAGGGAATAGTACAATATCAGTATGCCACATATGTTGAGGGTATTGTACTATACCGTAAGGATTATTCCATATAGGAATAGTAGCAGGATTATCTACTTTCCATAAAGGAGCGATGCCTTGCTGGAACTCGCTCCATGATATAATCTCAAGTTTTTCGTTAGCCATTTTCTTTGAGGTATGACATCACTGTGTATACATCTGATACATCAAATGGATCACCGTCAGCATTGTCCATAAATCCTTCTTCAATAAATATTTTTTCAATCTCTCTGTTATTAACAACCATAGCATATCGCCAGGATCTCATTCCAAAGCCTACATTATCTTTGTCAACTAGCATGCCCATCTTGCGAGTAAACTCGCCACTGCCATCAGGAATAGGTTTTACATTTTCTATGTTTTGAGAGTTAAACCAAGAGTTCATAACAAACGTATCGTTTACACTAAGGCAGTATACTTCGTCTACTCCTAGTTTTCTAATTTCGTCGTAGTTAGTTTCGTAGCCAGGTAAATGTGTGCTAGAACATGTTGGTGTGAATGCACCCGGTAGTGCAAATAGAACAACCCTCTTGCCGCTGAAAAGATCATGTCTAGTTTGATTAGCCCAAAGCCAACCAGGGGCTTCGTCTGTCTTTACTCTGCATATGAAAGTTGTGTCTGGTACTGTATTATTAATCATGTGTGTCTCCGTGTGTATAGTTTAATATATGCCCATTTGATATTTGGCTTCATCTGATACATGTTGCTCAGGATTCCAAGGAGGATCAAATGTTAAGTTTATTTTTACTAAGTTAACTGACTTTACACTTCTACATGCAAACTCTGTTTCCATCATTATCATTTCTCCGAAAGGACAATTTGGTGCTGTTAACGTCATTGTTATTTGTACATCGTTTTCTGCATTAACATCAATTTTATATATCAGTCCCAGGTCAACGATGTTGATACCTATTTCGGGATCAATTACCCTGCGAAGATTAGTTTCTACTAATCTCTCTATGCTAGTTTCTGTATCGCTTGACATAATTTTTCCACTAAAGTTTTGCAGTCTTGTTCATTGTTGTATAAGTGTGTGCTAATTCTCAGTATAGAACCATTACCATATTTATTTACTATGGGGTGGGCACAAACTTTGCCTACTCTGGTTGCAATATTATCTTTGCCTAATAACATACTAATATCACTAGGGTGAACATCAGTAGTAAAACTGAATACATTTGTTACTTCGTCACTAGGATGAATAGGGTACATACCTGTTATATTAAATAATCCGTGACTGGTTAACCAACTTTGAACTGTAGCAAGATGCATTTGAATTTGTTCATACCCAATATAGTTAATCCACTCAGCCGCTACTCCTAAGCCCAGTATGCCTGCAATGTTTGGTGTGCCAGGTTCGTGTTTCGCTGGACCATCATAGAAATCAACACTGCCCTCGAAGTTATAACTGTGTACAGTTCCTCCACCCCATCGAAGTGGCCTGTATCTAGTCACATCCATTCTACTGTATAAAAACCCTATACCTGTTGGCCCAAACATTTTATGGCCACTTGCAACAAGCCATTCAGGCTGAATTACTTCTACATCAATCTTGTGACTACTAATCATTTGTGCCGCATCAATGCACACCCTTACATTGTTATCATGTGCATGATATGCTATTGTTTTGATATCATTGGTCAGTCCATTTACATTACTAGTGCCTATTAGACTTAGTACGGAACCAGGATACTTTTCAAAAATTTCTTTTGCTTTGTCTGGATCAACAACACCTTTGCTGGACAACGGTAATACAATTAGTCGACCATTGCCCTCTGTTCTACCTTGTGCGATCCACGGAAGAATATTTGCAGTATGTTCTGCTTCACTGATAATCACTACTGGCACATCCTTGCACCATTCGGCTACCATGTTAAGTCCATCTGTGGCGCCAGCAGTAAAAATAATCTGTTCAGGCTGAGCGTTGATTAAATTTGCTACACTCTCTCTAGCGTCTTCGCAGTCCTGCGATACCTTTTGGCTTTGAGGGAAATCGCCTCTATGAATATTGCATCTTTCGTTTTCATAATATTGCACTATACGATCAACTACACCATTATATGTTTGTGTTGATGCCGCACTGTCAAAATATGCTAAGTCGGGATTGTTACCTAATGTTTTAAATAGTTCTTTCATTTATGTTAAAAAACTCTCTATAATTATTTCTTTTGCATCTGTATCATCATACCCTCTAGAGTTTAAATAATACAAAACATCTTTGTCTATGTTACTTATTGTACAACCATGAGAACATTCAACTTCTTTGGTACTAATATCTAAGTTTGGCTCTGTTACTGCTGTTGCTGTAGGACTAAGCAATAAATTTTTATTAACCATGTGTGCAGAAACGTTCTCTGCCTTCTTTACAATATTAATATTGCCTGAAAACGAACTATATGATTTATCCTGCAACACAGTCTTAACATCGATTAAGCTCTTACTATCTTTGCCGTAATGATTAATATTTACACTAACGTGATTGGAGGTTGTTTTTCCAATATCATTTTTACTATATATACGAGATTCGCAGTCACTATACGAATCAATATCAAATATGTTTTGGGTGTATTGCGAATCACTAGCAAATATATCTGCTGTAAATTGGCTGTGAGGATGTTGTATAACTTTGCTTTCGATTACATTATGGCCACAATCATACATTCTACGTTTTAGCTCTAACGAAGCACCTTCTCTAATAATATAGTATATCTTTGTTAGCATGATATTATCGTTACTAAAGAACTCTTCACGCAATGTTACATCAGTATTTTTTGATATATCAACAAACACAACGTTGCAATCTAAACTGCGTTTGTCTTCACCAGCATACGTTACTGCTAACTCTTTATTGCTTTTTATGAATAAACCTATAGGAGATATACAATTGAGGTATGCTAGATCTCCCAGCCTATTCTCTTGTTTGACGTAATCTTGGTAACGTGAAATTGTTTTGTTTGAACTAAAGTAGTCTGTAAGATTTACACCCTTACATTCATAATAGCCCATTCTTGGATGCCAATTAGCATGCCCGTCATTAATTTTTATCTGATAGTTCTCTGCGTCAACTCTCTCTGTAGACTTTGTGTCTACTTCAGCATCAAGCAACTTTTCAAGTTGCATGTTTTTGTAAAATGGCTCTTTTGGAAAATTAGTTTTCAGTGTGGGCAGAAGCCTCTCTATAGACGGTCCTAACTTAGCATCTGGGCGACTTACATCACCGCACCACCCCATGATATTATTACGGTAACCCATGGCTAAAAATGTTTGGAGGTCCTTTAAAGGATAAACAAAATCAGTCATGTACTGCAAATCCGTTTTCTAAAATATTGTACGCAACTGATATATCATCATATTGTTTTGCAGATCGATTCTTAAATACTGTTACTGTTTGTGGGTTTAGTTTTTCAATCAGTTGCCTGTAGTGAGTAATCAATATTAATGTTTTGTCTTGCGTAACAAAATTAGTTAATTGTTTGCTTAGAGTATTAATTGCATCTACATCTAAACCACTGTCAGGCTCATCTAGTATAGCAACTTTTGGATCTAGCATAAGCATTTGAATAATCTCATTCTTTTTCTGCTCACCGCCACTTGCTTCTACGTTAAGACTTTTCTTATCAAATCCTTCTGGTAAACCAAATTCTTTAACGTAACCTTTATAGTCAACAAGGTTTTCAGAAATGCTTCTGTGTGGTATTGCTTGACGTAGGAATTGAAAATTACTTAACCCTTCAATTGCTGTTGGGTGCTGGAAACTTAAAAATAATCCTGCCTTTGCTCGTTCATGTGTTTCTAAACAAAGCAGATCTTTGCCGTCAATTTGTACTGCACCGTCAGTTTCGTACTTATGGTTGCCCATAAGAGCATGAGCGAATGTACTTTTTCCTACACCATTTGGTCCCATAATGATATGTATACCTGGACCAAAGTCTAAGTTAAGATCTTCTAAAATGGCTTTGTTATCTACTGCTACAGTAAATTCTTGTGTAACTAGCATAAATTAGATTCCTCAGTTAACACTTCTTTTAGTTCACCTGCGGTATGCATTTCAGTAATAATATCGCAACCACCTAATAGTTCACCGTTGTGAAATAGTTGCGGGAATGTAGGCCAGTCTGATACTGACGGCAATGTTTGTCTTATTTCTGGATTGCCTAATACATCAACATAAGAAAACTCTACTCCACATTCTATCAATGCCTTTACTGTTCTAGCAGAAAATCCACACTTTGGTTCATAAGGAGAACCTTTCATAAATAAAACTGTTTTATTATCTTTGATCATACCATTAATTTTTTCTTCTACATTCATTATCCTACTGCTCCTTCTAGTGTAACACTTAGCAATTGATTTGCCTCTGCGGCAAACTCCAAGGGTAGATGCTGAAACACATCCTTGCAAAATCCACTCACAATACAGTTAACAGCATCTTCTTCGCTGAATCCTCTAGATTGCAAATAGTATAATGCTTCCTCACTAAGTTTTCCTGTGGTTGCCTCATGTTCTATTGTACTGCTATTATTATACTGCATAACTGTGGGTAATGTCAAGGCCTTGCTGTTATCTAACATTAAACTATCACACTGCGTATAGTTTCTACTGTTGTCTGCTTTTTTATTAACTCTAACAATACCTCGATATGTGTTACTACTATCTCCGAAACTGATGCCTTTGGATATAATGGTGCTTTTGGTATTCTTGCCCACATGCATCATTTTAGTTCCTGTATCTGCCATCTGCTTGCCTTTAGTTACTGCGACAGAATAAAATTCACCAATACTATTATCGCCCCGTAGTATGCATGAAGGATACTTCCAAGTAACGGCACTGCCAGTTTCAACCTGAGTCCAACTAATTTTAGAACTTTCACCTTTACATAATCCTCTTTTTGTTACAAAGTTTAGTACACCTCCAACGCCATTCTCATCACCTGGGTACCAATTCTGTACTGTACTATATTTAATTTCTGCTCTGTCGTGTGCCACTAGTTCTACAACTGCGGCATGCAAAGTGTTTTCATCGTATGCAGGTGCAGTACATCCCTCTAGATAACTCACATAACTGTCAGCATCTGCTATGATTAATGTGCGTTCAAATTGACCTGTGTTGCGAGCATTAATACGAAAGTATGTGTTTAGTTCCATTGGACATCTTACGCCCTTTGGTATGTAACAAAAGGTACCGTCTGTAAACACTGCTGAGTTTAGTGTAGCAAAATAATTATCTCTAGTAGATATAACACTGCCCAAATATTGTTTAACTAGTGCAGGGTGTTCTCGAATTGCTTCACTCATACTGCAAAATATGATGCCGTGCTTTTTTAGTTCTTCTTGAAACGTTGTAGCAATACTGACACTATCAAATACAGCATCAACCGCTACCTTGGGTTTTTCTTCGATACCCAACAAGGAATCTCTTTCATGTAATGGCACGCCAAGTTTTTCGAACGTGTCTAAAATCTCTTGGGGTATATCATCTTTGTTTCTAAATTTAGGTGCGGAGTAATAACTCAACGACTGGTAATCGATTGGGTTGTAGTTTACATTAGCCCAGTCGGGCTCTTTGATTTTTTGCAAGTGCTCAAAAGCATTAATTCTAAACTCAGTTACCCATTCAGGTTCATTCTTTATCGCACTAAGTCGTTTAACAATATCAAGATTAAGACCAGGTTCAAAATCTTCGCTTTCTATGTCTGTTCTAAATCCTGCTGTGTATTTATTAACCGCATCCTGATATTCTTTCACTGCAACTTCTCAATAATTATCTTCAGTGGGTGACCATGATGTCTAGAAATCATTACAGATTCTGCATGCTTTTGTTCTGCAACTTCGTGACTATAGGTACCAGCAACTGCTTTGCCATCTTCGTGAATTTGCAATGTAATATCTTTTGCTTGATTGATACTTCTATTAAAAATTTCTATCAGTATCTGTATTACAAAGTCCATCGGTGTATAATCATCGTTAACAAACACGACATTATATCTAGCAGGAAACATTAGTTCTGTTTTTGAAATTGTACTTGTTGATTCTTTAGCCATTTAAAAATACCCTATAAAAAATATATTATATAACAGAATTAAGTTATTGTCAAGAATTACTTTTGATGTTTTGGTAGTTTTGCTTCAACAAACATCTCATGTTTTCTTTTTGCAGGATTGTACTTTTTCATTTTAAGTTTCCTGTTTTCCTGTATGAGAGTCTTAGTTTTTACTGCTGTATAATGGTATGTATGATGATCTCTAGATTCACCTTCAGGTATCATGTATACTATTACGTTCTTCTTATTTTTGCTTGCCATATAAAATGGAAGGGAGATTTGTTCCCTTCCACTTATTTACCAAATCAATTATGCAATTGATATTTTTTGCGGCTTCAATGCATCAGGCACATTTTTGAATAATGCGACCCTGAGGATGCCATCTTCAAGTTTGGCTTCCTTTACTTCTACATACTCTGCAAGTTTGAAAGTTCTCACAAAGTTGCGTTCAGCAATACCTTTATGCAAATACTCTCGACCGTCTTGATCTAGGACTTCTGACTTACCAGTAATCTTTAGTGTGCCTTCTTCTAGCTCAAGCTCAATATCAGTCTTACTAAATCCTGCTACTGCAAGAGTTATTTCATAGACATCGTCTGCGTCTTTTGAGATGTTGTAAGGTGGATACCCTGAGGTGTTTACAAATGAGGGCTCGTTGAAGAACTCATTTACTAATTGATCAAAGCCGATTGAGGCTTTAAAAAGTGGGGAAAGTGTGTCGGTCGTGACACGGAATTGTTGCTTTGCTACCATAATAATCTCCTTAAATTAAGCAAGTTTATATTCTATTTTCCTAAGATGTTTATACCCATATGGCGAATAAACAAATCGCGGAGTAGAGCGGCATTCGTTAGTGTGTGTCCTGTCGCTCTATTCTACTTGA
>ERZ1039804.658-NODE-658-length-21651-cov-36.368818_pt1 | contig 21651 bp, 23 predicted proteins | sample MGYA00383089_ERZ1039804 | MGnify/ENA primary metagenome ERZ1039804 (study PRJEB29581, sample SAMEA5548359) | metagenome | biome: marine; feature: coastal; material: water | depth 1 m | study: Short-term variability in the microbial, nano- and picoplankton...
TTACCCAGTTACTACCTTTCCAAGGTAGCGCAATCGACCACTCTGCCATCTCTCCGGAATATGCATTGTAGATTATTTATTACTTAAATAAATATAAACCCTCCAAATATGGAGGGTTTATATAGCTATAATCCTTACTTAAATATGACTTGATTAATTCTTTGGTTATCAACCATTTTTCTAATTTCCTCGTAGCCTTTGGAAATTGTTTCCATCTCTTCATCGTTATCGCCATATCTTTTTTTCATTTCAGCACTAACAGCATCTTCCTTTTCTTTTGAAGGCGCCATTGATGCCATGTCTGCATAAGTAATTGTTAGCCATACGTTGGGGCTGCTAGCTCCATCTGATGTATAGACGCCATAGTCAACAATTTGTCCAAGGTCTTTTTGAACTTCCATTGCTCTAACCCATGTCTTATTCAAGTTTACTAAATAGTAATCAAGGTAGTTAGATTGCACATCCACAACAGTAAGCTGAATTTGTTGTTCTGAGGGCTCATAATCCTTCCATAGCTCAGCGCTTAAAAATATTGATGATGACATCAAAGTTAGTAAAAATAGTTTTTTCATAATGTTTGCTCCTTAAAAAATATGAGTTATTAATTTACTATATTTCTTGTTAGATACGAAGCTAGTTGGGGAAGTTTTACTGGTTAAAAAATCTAAAGTTTTTAAAAAATAATTTTTTTGATGTTGATCTTGTAGGATTTATATCGATACCACCCCTTCTCATAAAACGACCAGAAATTTCTAGAGAAGTACACTGGAATTGATCTCGAATATCTTCAAACATACTCTCTACACAATGCTCATGAAAGTCACCTCTCTCAGTATAAGATTTAAAATATTTAATGAGCCACGAAGCATTTAATACTGAACCAGAAGTAAGATAGATATTTGCAAAATCAGGCTGGGAGGTTACCGGACAAATAGAGCGAAAACCAATGAAGCAATATACATGGTTGGGTTTTGTATTAACTGCCCTTAGTGTATTTAAGTTAATGCAATCAGGACTTTCACTAAATTTTGTAATGAATTTTGCTTTGACTTCTGACTTAGTTAGTTTGTTCAAATCTTTTTTAATCTTATCAAGCACTTCACTATCTTTATTAAATTGCTTTTTATAAAAAGAATTTAAATATATCTTTAAGGATTTTGATTCAACGGTGAACTTGGATGAGGATGAAATTTGAATTTCTAAAACCTTCAGGACTGGTACCTTGTTTTTATCTAAGAAAGTAAATTCATAGGCATTCCAATAATCCACTCCATTCTGTTGAGGTCTTTGACCCCTATCAATGGGATCTAATGATTTTGATGAGGCTTGAGAATAGCTTTGAACCTTTTTTCCTAGAACTTTTGCCATTACTGTCTTATGCCAGTTCCTTTATTTAAAAGATAAAGACATGAGCCAGTTAGTATCCCAATGAAGGAAAAAATCATTCCCAAAGCGAAATAGATTGATACATCGCTGACACCAAGCATCCCTTCCCTGAAGGTATTTACAACATATAGCATTGGATTAGCCATAGATATATTTCTCCACATATCCGGAAGAATATTAATTGAATAAAAAACGCCTCCAAGATAAATCAAAGGAGTCAAAATAAAAGTTGGAATAATTGAGATGTCATCGAAGCTATCTGCAAAAACAGCATTGATAAAACCCATTAGTGAAAAAAGGACCGCGGTAAGAACTAGAACTAGAATTGTTAGTGGGGGGTTAGCTACCGTGAATTCAGGATAGAATATTAAGCTTACACAAAAAACAATACATCCAATTAGAATACCTCTAGACACTCCACCAAGAACAAAGCCAAGCAGTATGACCCAATTTGGCATTGGTGAAATTAATAGCTCTTCGATTGATTTCTGAAATTTTACAGAGTAAAAAGAAGACACGACATTGTTATAGGAATTAGTGATTACAGAAAGCATAATAAACCCAGGAATCATAAATTGAATATAATCAAACCCATCCATAGAACCAATTCTTGGCCCAATTAAAGACCCAAAAATAACAAAATATAAAGACATTGTTACAGCTGGAGGTACAAGAGTCTGAACCCATATTCTTAAAAAGCGCCTTATTTCTTTAATTGTTAAGGTCCACAGAGCAGTAGATACACTAAAGTTTTTTTTCATTATTTATTTACCATTTCAATAAAAAGTTCTTCAAGTCTATTGGCTTCATTTCTCATAGACTTAACCTTGATTCCTTTTTCCGTTAGTTTCTCAAATAATGCATTAATAGACCTATCTTTATTTACAGCAGCTACCAAAGTTAAAGGATCTTCCAGCTTTAAAGGAAACCCTTCTATTTCTGGAGCTTCACTTAATGGAGAATCTAGGTCAAAGACAAAGCCTTGCACATTCAAAGATCCGAGAAGGTCTTTCATGCCAGTATTGGTTACAATTTTGCCACCATCAATAATTCCAATGTTCCTACAAAGCTGCTCAGCCTCTTCTAAGTAATGAGTAGTAAGGATGATAGTTGTACCGTTTTCATTTATTTCTTTAAGGAAACTCCACATCTCTCTTCTTAATTCAATATCTACTCCAGCTGTAGGCTCATCAAGAATAAGAAGCTTAGGTTCATGAACAAGCGCCTTGGCTATCATTAATCTTCTTTTGTAACCGCCAGAAAGCGTTCTCGCTTGAACATCTTTTTTATCCCATAAGCCTAGTCTTTTTAATATAGATTCAACTCTTGGCATTGCTTCAGATTTTGAGATTCCATAGAACCCAGCTTGAGTGACCACGATGTCGATAACCTTTTCAAACTGTGAAAAATTAATTTCTTGAGAAACAACTCCAAGCATCATTTTTGCTTGTTCAGTATTTCCGTCAGTATCTATATCAAAGATTTTAACTTTCCCTGAGGACTTTGTGACTAAGGAACCAATGATGCCTATGGTAGATGATTTACCTGCACCATTAGGCCCAAGCAATGCATAGAAGTCTCCTTCATTCACAGCAAAGGAAATTCCCTTTAAGGCCTCAACTCCTCCAGGATATGTTTTTTTAAGATCAGTGATCTCTAATGCGAATGCCATAACTACTTATTTCTCAGTTTTATCTAGTCCGATCACAAGGACACTTAAGATTATCCCAACCAATAAACCAACCCAAGCACTAAAGAATGTTATAAAAACAGCAATTAAAAGTGCTGATGCCATCTCAGAATTCTTTTTAGGTATTGCCATGGCAACGTAAGCACATGCAAATCCTGTGAGTATGAGGGTAAGAGTTAATGCCATCTGCATTAGTGGCTTCATTAGCGTTATGAATGGCAGAGTGAAGTATAAGATTGGTAATGCCATTAGGTAATAAGAACCTAACCCATCGTATATGGAAGGCATTTCCTTGAAACCTTTCTTCCATCGCTCAACGACCACAACATGAACTCCTGTCCATAAAGCACCTTGCGTTGGAAAGAATGGATTAACCATTAAACCTATAAGGTTTCTTGCTGCAATAGAAAGATGTGATCTATCAAGATTAATATCTAAAGGCTCATCAGGCCTTGATTTTTGTGCATCATTAAGAACTTCATTGGCAGTTATTAAGTCCCCAAATAAAAGTGTATATCCAATTACTACCAAAGGCAGTGCCTCTAAGTACATTTCTAGAGGAGGAAACCCAATCGCAAGTGGGGAAGTTTTATTAAAGAGCGTTACTACATCTGGTATTTTAAAGCCCCACTCAATATTAAATGTTACTTCATTACATAGAAATGCTACTAGAGCTGCAAGAATGAATCCAGGCAATAAGCCTAGTGATCCAACTTTATTAAAGAAAGAATTGTTAGCAGCAAGCTTCTTAAAAGGATCGGAAAAAGTGGTAATAATACAAACACTTATAGCAATAAACATTGATATAGGCTGTATTAGTAGCTTATCTATATCAGTAACAAATACTTGATAGAAAGCAGCTAAAGCAGCACCTAAAATAATTCCAGCTTTTAACCCATTTGGAATTATCTGTATTAATTTCTTACCCCATCCAGTTACGCCTAATATAAAAACAAGAAGAGTGAATTCAATACATATAGCTGCCATATATTGAAAAGTAGCTACATCATAAACACCTGTAAATTGACCTTTTGCTGCAAATGCCGCTATGACAATTGGCAATGCAGGCGTTATCCAACCAGGAGCCATCGGCTCACCAAAAAGAATGGGACCTGAGGCAATTAAAGTACCAGATATAAAACTTAGTGCGATACCATCTTCGAAACTTAAACCAAGGCCCATTGCAACGGGAACTGCTGCAAAGGCAGTTGCTCCTGAAATTACCATTCCTTGGAAAAACTCACCAGCCCTAAATTTGATATGGATAAATGGAATTCTTAATGTAAAGGGACCCCATCTGAGCCCTTTGCTTGTTGTTGTGGTTGTTGAATTATTCATTTTGATAGATTTGACATCCCCTCCTCTAAACCTTTTAGTGTTAAAGGATACATTCTATCCTCAAATAAGTCTTTCATTATACAAATTGACGAAGTGTAATCCCAATGATCATCTGGGACTGGATTTAGCCATGCTAAATTATCAAAATGATCTGCAAGCCTTTTTATCCAAACATGACCTGGTTCATCATTCCAATGCTCAATGCTCCCGCCTGCATTAGTAATTTCATATGGAGCCATCGTTGCATCACCAACAACAATTATTTTATATTCAGATGAAAATTTATTAATTAAATCTTGAACAAGAAATCTTTCTTGGGATCTCCTGTTATTATCTTTCCAAATTGATTCATAAATACAATTATGAAAGTAATAATATTCTAAGTGCTTAAATTCAGTTTTTATTGCTGAAAAAAGCTCTTCACAAAGCTTTATATATGGATCCATTGAGCCGCCAACATCAAATAAAACAATAACTTTTACTGTATTTGACCTTTCAGGAACCATGTGAATATCTAAAAAACCAGCATTTTTTGCTGTTGATTTGATGGTGTTATCCATATCCAATTCAAGATCATTTCCCTGTCTTGCAAATTTTCTAAGCCTTCTCAAGGCCATTTTAATATCTCTAGTACCGATGATGACTGAGTCATCAAGATTGCTGAATTGTCTTTGTTCCCATACTTTTACAGCAGTTTTTTGACCGCCTTCTCCGCCAACTCTAATACCCTCTGGATTTTGCCCACCATGACCAAATGGGGATGTTCCATTCGTACCAACCCATTTATTACCACCTTCGTGCCTCTCTTTTTGTTCTTCTAGTCTTTTTTTAAACTCATCGAGTAATTTATCAAGGCCGCCTAGTGACTTAATTTTCTTTAGCTCCTCTGGGTCTAGCTCTTTTTCAAAAGCCTTTCTTAACCAATCTTCCGGAATTAGAGCTTGAAATATATCCTCTAACTTTTCAATACCTCTAAAATAAATATCAAATGCTTTATCGAATTTATCATAATGCTTTTCATCTTTTACAAGAATTGCTCTTGATAAGTAATAAAAATCATCAATGTTTGCGTACACCATTTGTTTTTCAAGAGCGCCTAATAAATCAAGAAGCTCCCTTAAGGTGCATGGAACTCCTGATGATCTTACTGTTTGAAAAAGGTTGATTAACATTTATTTACTATTAGCTTCTCTTCTAGACATAAAAGCCAATCTTTCAAGAAGCTGGACATCTTGTTCGTTCTTTAAAAGGGCTCCGTATAATGGAGGTATAGCTTTGGATGAATCTGCATTCTTTAAGATCTCATCTGGCATATCATCTGAAAGTAAAAGCTTTAACCAATCAATTAGCTCTGAGGTGGATGGCTTCTTTTTTAATCCAGGTATTTTTCTTAAATCAAAAAATATTTCTAATGCCTCATTGACCAATTTCTTTTTTATTTTTGGGTAATGAACATCAACAATTTTATTCATTGTGACTCTGTCTGGAAATTGGATGTAATGAAAGAAGCATCTTCGTAAAAAAGCATCAGGAAGTTCTTTTTCATTATTAGAAGTTAAAATTATTAAAGGTCTGTGCTTCGCCTTAATTGTCTCACCTGTTTCATAGCAAAAGAATTCCATTCGATCAATTTCTTGGAGCAAGTCATTAGGAAATTCAATATCAGCTTTATCTATTTCATCAATGAGAAGAACAACTTGTTTATCTGCTGTAAAGGCCTCCCAAAGCTTGCCCTTTTTAATGTAGTTGGCTATATCCTTAACCCGCTCATCACCTAGTTGAGAATCTCTTAGTCTAGTAACAGCATCATATTCATATAAACCCTGTGATGCTTTTGTTGTAGATTTGATATGCCATTCTATTAAATCCATTTTTAATGCCTTAGCAACTTCTTCAGCAAGAAGAGTCTTACCTGTACCAGGCTCGCCCTTAATTAACAGAGGTCTTTCAAGAGCCATAGAGGCATTAACTGCCATGCTGAGATCATCTGTAGAAATATAATTTTTAGTACCTTTGAATTGCATTTGGATTCCTTGTTTTATTTTTTTTATGAAATTTTATCTTCTGATTTTAATATTCTAGTTAGTTGTCGGCCTGAAGCAACTAAATTATTGTTTAAATCCCAAATATTACAATCTTGCTCAAAGTAACCCTTGTTAATATCAGAGGCTTTAAAGTCTGCAAAAAGAATATTTGTTGTTGGAAGTTGTCTAATGTGAGTTGTTAATGTGATTGTTGGTATCCAACCCAATGGTCCATATTTATTAGATACAACTGGAGGTAATATATCGGTATAAAAAGATAAGCAGAATTGATCAGGCATACCTCCATCAAGTTCTAAAAATGCTGAGCATCTAGCTTCTGCATCAAACTCAAGCTTTTCTTTATTCCACCATGCATGGTCTGGATGAACGAGACACTTAAGTTGCTTTATAAAGTTGGGAGTAAAGCCCTTAGAAATTTTGTCATAATTCATTTCAACATAATTAGATATATTAGATTCATCAAATATTTTTGGTAAAGGAGTGTTGAGTCCAGAGTAACCTTTCATGTGCTCAAAATCTGAACATGTGCCAGTAAAGACAGCGCATACTTTATCATTTTGAATTGCTCTAACTACCCCTGAAGAGCTACCTCTGCTGACCTTATATATATCGACAGTCAAAGTAAGATCATCATTCTCAATTCTATCTAGAAACTGAACAGAAGAACTTATGGCAGTAGCATGAGGAAGAATGGTTACTAATGCTTTGTGCATTAGTGCCTGTAAATATCCTCCATGGGGTGTATTACCTACAAAGTATCTGTTATCGGGTTTTACCAAAAAAATATTCTTTTCTGTGTGTGTTAAAGCTAGGGCTTCTTGAAACTGATTGAATTGATTCATGATTCAGCAATTTTAGTTCATAATTCATATTATTAAAAATCAACCAAGTGGAAATGAATAATTTATTTGATATAGCCTGTAACTTTTCAAGCGATCGTTTTGATAAAGATTTAGATGCTGTTATTGAAAGAGCGAAAATTAATAATGTAAATAAATTCTTAATCGTTTCAGCCTCATTGAATGATTTTGAAAAAACTTACAATATCTATAAAAGTAATCTCAAAGAAGCATTCTTTTCAATTGGAACACACCCGCATCATGCAAATGAGATTGATGAAGAACAAATTAAAAATATGAGGAAAATGGTTGGTGAATATAATCCTAGTTGTATTGGTGAAACAGGATTGGATTTTTTTAGAAACCTCTCTTCGCATGATGAGCAAACATATGCCTTTGAAGAACAAATAAAAATTGCTATTGATTTTAATAAGCCTTTGTATCTTCATCAAAGAGACTCGCATTCTGAATTTATTAAAATAATTAGCGAATATAAAGACTATCTTCCAAAGAGTGTAGTTCATTGCTTTACAGGAACTCAATCTGAACTTGAGGATTATCTTGATTTAGGTTTTTATATTGGTCTTACGGGATGGGTTTGCGATGAAAGAAGAAATGTAGAACTAAGGCAATCTATTAAAAATATTCCCTTAGACAGGCTGATGCTAGAAACGGATTGTCCATACCTAATTCCAAGAAATCTTGATAAAAAACCAAAAAATAATAGGAATGAGCCTTCATTTCTTCCACATATTGCGAAAGAAATTTCTGGTTTAATGGAAATTACCCCTAGCGAGCTTGCTGATACAACTTTTGATAATAGTATTAAATTTTTTAGTTGAAGCAATCGGGGTTCAGATTGAACCTGTTACATATATCTAGATTATTTGACCCAATTTTTTTGGCATTGTGTCTTACCTCAACTGAGTCTTCAGAAAATCTTGGCGATGGGGCTGGTTGAACAAACCCATCAATATCAATAAAGGCTCCTCTGGCTAGATTGTGATCATTTAACTTTGCCTCAGTCATATCTAGTACTGGCGTAACACAAGAGTCTGTACCCTTAAATATTTCAACCCACTCATCTCTAGTTTTTTGTAAAATATTTGTAGCAATTACTTGCTTCAGTTCAGGCCATTTACTTTTATCCATATGATTATTAAAACGGTCATCATCGATCATTAATTTATTTAATAAGATTGCATAAAATTGAGGTTCGATTGAACCTATGGCTAAAAACTTACCATCAGAGCACTTGTATGTATCATAAAAATGAGCCGCCCCATCTAGGAGATTAGATTCCCTTTTGTCTTCCCAGTGACCCATTTCTTTGAGGGAATAAAAAAAACTCATTAAAGATAAACTTCCGTCAATCATTGCAGCATCGACAACCTGCCCTTTTCCAGTCTTCATAGAACCAATCAGAGCAGACAAGATCCCAATTGCTAGCTGAGCGCCTCCCCCTCCATAGTCGCCAACTAAATTGAGAGGTGCTTGTGGATTTTCTGATGATCTGCCCATTGAATGAAGAGCTCCTGATAAACTAATATAATTAATGTCATGGCCGGCTTGTTTAGACATAGGGCCATCCTGACCCCACCCAGTCATTCTTCCGTAAATCAATGACTTATTAACAGATAAGCACTCTTCTGGGCCAAGCCCTAGTTTTTCCATAACGCCAGGCCTAAAGCCCTCAAAAACAACATCTACATTTTCAACTAATTTTAATATTTCATTAGTAGTATCCGGATTTTTTAAGTCAGCGGTAATAGATAATTTAGATCTATTGTGAATATCAAACTTATTATCAATGCCTGTTTGATCTTTTCTGCTTAGTCTAATAACCTCTGCACCCAGATCAGCCAAAATCATCCCGCAGTATGGACCTGGTCCAATGCCTGAGAATTCTAAAACTTTTATTCCATGTAAGGGTCCCATAATCTAATCTTATTGGAAAACTTTAAATTTAACTAATAAATTTGGAAGTAATGATAAAGATGAAATAAACGCTATTAACATTGCCAAAGCTGTAAAGATACCAAACAACCTAGTTGGGAAAAAGTTCGATAAGGCAAGTATTGAAAAGCCTGCAGCTATTGTAGCTGCTGTATAGAATATTGCCCTTCCAGTAGTTGTATGTGCATTAATAAGAGCTATATTTGGCGACCCAGTAAGCTTGATTTCTTTCTTATATCTATAAATATAATGAATTGTATTATCTACTGCCATACCAACACTTATTGCAGCAACAGTTATCGTCATAATATCCAGTGGAATCTTTAAAAGGCCCAATAAACCAATAACAGAAAGAGCAACAAATATATTAGGAATTAAACCAATTATCATAATCTTAAAAGATTTAAATATTAAAAGTAGCATCAAGGCAATTACCATAAAGACAAGTGACAAGGATCCTATTTGAGAAGAAAAAAGCGATTGAAGCATATTGTTGTATAAAACAGCAAGGCCAGTCATCTCAAATTGATCTTCTGTTAAATTAAACTTTGTCTGCAGATCGGTATTAATTTTTTCAAGCAAATCTTTTCTGTTTAAATCAGAGGATGACTCATTAACCCTTGTTGAAATTCTTACAATAGAATCATCTTTGTTAATATATGAATAAAGCAAGGTTTCTCTTATGTCTTCAGGTAAAACAGATCGAAGTAAAGCAAGCTCAAGATCATTCAGATCATTTCCATCATTTATAAGTCTGGCTAATTTAATTCCACTCGAGACGCTTAGCACCTTTCCTATTTCAGGCAAGGATTCTAAGTAATCATGTATTTCTTCGAGCTGGGCCAGGGTATATACATTCCACCAATAGCCAGATGCATCACTGCCCTCATCCTCAAATAGATCGTCATCAAAAAGATCATCATTGAAGTCATCATTCAATTCCAATATTACTGGTTGTTTAATAATAATATCTAGGGTTGATGTTCCGCCAAGATGTTTGTCAATTTCCAACATACCTTGATGTATTTCTGTATTTTTATCAAAGTAATCAATAAATCTATTCTCAACTTCAAGCTTTGAAGCTCCAAAAATTAAAGCAATAAATGATAGAGAAAATAAAATATAGATTACCGAAGTTCTAGTTTTTGATATTTCAAGAATACTATTAGTTATTTTATGAAGGTTTAATCTATCTTTAGTTGAAGTATTACCAATGACAGATAAGAGACTTGGTAAAAAAGTAAATGTTGATATGAAGGCTATTGTTATTCCAAATGCCATCATCTTTCCAAACTCAATAACAGGCTTCAGATCACCCAATAAAAGAGATAGGAATGCAATTGCAGTTGTTAGAGCTGCAAAAAAACAAGGAAGAAACATTTGATTAATAGAATCGCTTAGCGCTTCCTTGTAATCATTGTGCTCTTTTTTAAGTTCATTTATCTTAACAAGAACATGAACGGTTAGAGATATAGTTAAAATAAGCAAGAGTGCAATAAAATTAGATGAAACAACACTGATTTTCCAATCCATGAAACCCAAAAATCCAGCTGTTATGAAGGTTGTAGCAAAGGCATTTAATAGCGGAAGAATAACTAACCAAATGTTACCAAAAAATAAATAAAGCATGAGAGCAAAAATAAGCGCCACGGCAGTCCCAAAAAGAACAAGATCAGATCTAATAAAATCCATCATATCTGAAGTTATCATTGTTGGCCCCCCTAGATAGAGAGTTGCATCAGAGCGATAATTGCCAAGAATCGATCTAATATCACTAACTAGATTAGCGTTAAAGGAAGATTCATCATCATTTATCTTGCTAATTTTTTGATTGATAATTTTTAAATCATCATTTAATAGCTGTTTATTTGCAATCGTGTCAGGCTCTTTGGATGACAATAAATCTAAAATTTCATACCTATCATTTATTAGCTGATCATACTCATCATTGCCTCGCAGCACTATCTGCATTGCTGTTAGAGCGCCATCTTTGCCAATAATTAAATCTTTGTAGATTGGATTAGAGACGATTTCTTTTTTTGCTTCTAAGAGATCAATGCCTTCTGTTGTAAGATCTTTTAAATTATCAGCGACTTCAGTTAGCCCAACCTTTGGTTGAAAAAATATTGGAGCATCAAGAAGAGATAAAATAGAATCAACTCCATCTATTTTAGATAAATCATTTTCAAGGTTTTTTAATTTTTCCAGTGAGTCATTAGAAAACAACTCTCCATCTGGTTCATAAGTGACAATTAGAAAGCTTGAGTCTCCGAATTCTTTTTCATTTTTTCTATAAGTTTTAAATGCCTCATCCCCATCAAGAACTAGAGCATCTGAAGATGCATCTAACTTGAAATTTGATATCCCAAAAGATGCAAGGACAATTATAAGTAGCGTCAAGAAAAGGACAGGAAAAGGTTTTGATGTTGTATATACCGCTAAATTTTTTATTGCGTTTTTCATTGGTCTCTGTTGGCACACTGAGGTGAGTCTAAAATCATAGGGTTTTTATTGAATTCTAAATTATCAAAAGCATGAATTGATAGAGCATGTATTTCATTCATTGTGCTGCCTAGAACAGAATACACAGATCTATGTCTTTCTATAAGAGACATATCAATAAATTTGTCACTTACTATAACTAATTTAAAATGAGATTCTGCATCTGCTGGGACGTTATGCATAAAACTTTCATTAATAATCCTTAGTGACGATGGATTGAAAAAAACATTTAATTTTTCAACAATTTTTTTAGAAATAACGTTTTTCACAACATCATTATAGTGAGAAGTTTTGTAGTTAGCAGAAAATATTAAGAATTATGGGTAATTTCTCCCAATAATCCTGTTATAAAACATTGCAAAAATTACTATAAATATTGCACCAATCGCTACAGGCATAACAACAAAAGCAATCCCCTTCCCTCCAAGGATAGCGATTATTGGGTTCGCTCCTGCAGGAGGATGGATAATATTAAATGAAGCCATGACAAAAACAGCCAGTCCAACTGCAATACCAAGAGATAAAGGACTAGATCCCATTAGAGCAAAAATAATGACACCACTTAATGCTGATAAAACATGACCAAAAATAATATTCTTGGGTTGAGCTAATGGACTTTCATGTACAGCCATAACCAGAACCATAGTTGCGCCAAATGGAGGTATTAACCAGACTATAGATGGGTCATGAGAGTTAAGATAGGCAAGGCAAAAAATACATACAAAGGCCCCTATTGAAGCCAGTATATTTAATTTAATAACATGATTTACTTTAAAAATGTTCTTCATATTAAATACATTAACGTATTTAAATAAATAGATATATTAAAATTTAACCGTCGAGTGAGCTTTTTTCATCAAAATTTTCAAGAATTTGCACAACCTTTTCCCATTTAATCCATTCTTCTTGATTTAAAGAAGCAGCATATTCTGCTGCTCGAAGCATAGCAATGGTCTGAGCCTCATCTCCATACTGCGAAACAAGAGTAATAGCTATTTGCTGCAAGTCGTCTTTCATACTCAAGAATTACTCAAAAGCTTGATGTTTTCTCTTGCTTCTTCAATATCGCCCCAATTTATAAGCTTGAATTCTCCTTTCATAGTCTCAACAAGGGCTGTAGCTGACTCAACCCAATCACCACAGTTCAAATAATCAATTCCATTAATTACAGATATTTGTGCTTTGTGTATATGGCCACAAACAATACCATCTAGGTTTCTAGTCTTGCATTCCCTTGATAAACTTTCTTCGTAATCAGATGCCTTGTTAACGGCTTTCTTTGTGAGATCTTTCAAATATTTAGCCAAAGACCAATACCCAAAACCCAATCTAGACCTAAAGAAATTAAGAACCTTATTAAGAGCTAATAAAAATGTATAAACTTTATCACCAAGAACAGAAAGGCTTTTTCCATATTTCGTAACAATATCAAACTGATCACCATGAATTACTAGAAAATTCTTACCGGATACTGTTTCATAAACATGCTCTTCTTTGAGTTCAAGATTTCCAAGTTGCAAGGGTTGATAAATTCTTAAAAAATCATCGTGGTTTCCAGTAATATAAGTTACCTTAGTTCCATTTTTTGCCATAGATAGAATATTACGAATTACATTACTGTGCTCTTGAGGCCAATAAATCTTTGACTTTAATCGCCAACAGTCAATAATGTCTCCAACAAGAAATAAGTTATCACAAGAGTGGGTTTTTAAAAAATTGTATAAATATTTAGATTTACAACCCTTAGATCCCAAATGGACATCTGAGATAAATATAGACTTGTATTTTGACATATCTCATTATGTTTATAAGATATTAAAAATCAACAGTAAATACACAATCAACTTATGAATATTCTTTGGGTAAAAGATGGTAAGTTAGGCCATGAAAAGCAGGTTAAGGCGCTGTTAGAGGAGCTTGCTAAAGAAATTCCGATAAATGTAATTGAATACCAGCCTGACGGTATATTGACTAAAAAATTTAAGTACTTATTTAGCCCATTTTCTGCATCAATTACCAATCAAGACATTAGAGATATTAATCAATCATGTAATGAAAATAATATTTCTATAATCATTGGTGCGGGAAGGAAAAGCCATTGGCATATTCTAAAAATCTCTAATGTTATCTCGTCATCAAAATATACTGAAGGTGTAACAGAAAAAATTAATATCACATCCAAGCCAAAAAAAATTGCAGTAATGTTCCCCGCATTTCATAGAGATAAGTTTAATATTGTTTGTGCTCCCAAGCATGACATCAATAAGGTTCGTTCATACCACAAACACCCTCCTCAAAATATTCTTTTTTATGAAGGGTCATTAGCAAAAGTTTCATCAGAAGAAGTTGATGAAAAAGTAGGTATGATCGCAATTGGTGGAAAGAATAAACATTATCTGTTTAATATAAAGAAACTAATGGATCAGATTGAATTTATAACATCGATATATCCTAATAAAAATTGGTATATCTTTCCCTCAAGAAGGACTCCATCCAAAATGCGCGATTTACTGACAAATCTAGCAAAAGTAAATAATAAAATAATCCTTTCAGATAAGAATTTTAACGAGGTTTTAAATAAAGCCTCAATCAAGATTATTACCCAGGATAGTGTAAATATGGTTTATGAAAGCCTTTCTACTAGAGGCTCTACTGTATTATTTAATATGAAGTATTTCAGAAAAAATAAAGTAATTAACCAAATGAATGAACTCCTGAGCAATAAACAAGTTGGCTATATTGAATATAATAAAATGGTGAAAGGCCTAAATAAAATAAAAATTCATATGCAAAATCCACATCATGAAGTTTTTGCTGAGGTTGAGAAATTAGTATATAAAATTAAAATTAAACTAAACCTTTTATGAAGATAGTCCATTATGTTTTAAGTGAAACTTTTGCTGGAATAGAGCAACATGTTGAAGAGCTATCAAAGACCCAAACCACAAATAATGAAGTTACTGTAATTTGCAACCCATCTATTTCAAGATACTTCTCGCATGCAACAGTTATACAAGTGAGCAATATATCAAGACGCTCTATCTTTGGCATTTTTAAATTACTAGGCACAATTAGCAAATTAAAACCTGATATTGTGCATTCACATGGTTCAAAAACTACATCAATAATTAACTCTGTTAAAAAAATTATTAATCTCAATCATGTCTGTAGTGTTCATGGCATTAAAAGTAATACGAAGGTCTACAGTAAGGCTGATGCTGTAATAGCTGGAAGTACAAAAATACAAGACTCATTAAATGTCTCAAGTCACTTAATTGAAAATTGGTGGCACCCTTCTTTACCAAAAAGTATTGATAAAACTAACGAATATATCCTAGCTATTGGGAGACTCGAGCCAGTAAAAGGATTTGATTTACTGATTAAATCTTGGGTTGATATTGATAAGAAACTACTAATAGTTGGTGACGGTCCTGAATACATAAAACTAAATCAACTAATATCTGATAATGAGTTGAGCGATAAAATTACGATTGTAAATTCAGTTGCTAAAGAAAAACTTATTGATTTTTATCAAAAAGCATCTCTTCTTATTGTCTCATCAAGACGTGAAGGTGGGCCAAGAGTTGCTTTAGAGGCTCTGTACTTAAAAATTCCAGTTATATCAACGAGAGTTGGTCATATGGAGCAAATACTCCCTGGTGAGCTTCTAGCTGAACCAGATGATTTAAATTCGCTTAAAAAATTAATCAGTAGGTGGGTAGACGCAAGCTTTAAACAAGATTCTATTTATCAGTATGTAGCCGAAGAGTTTTCACTAGAAAAGAAGGCAAAAAAAGTATTTACTGTCTATGAGGACTTATTAAGCAAGTCATAATAAAGATTAATAGTCGAATCTATCATTCTTTCCGAAGTAAAAATATTTTCTGATGGCTTTTGACTGCTTCCAAGAATATCTAACGTTATATCTTTAAGTTCCTCTATATTATTAAGCTCGGCCAAACCTTGAGGAAAAAGCTCTTCTAGGATTTCTTGTGTACCGCCATGCTTCCATCCTGCCACCGCAGACCCACAACTAATTGCCTCAATGGTAGTTCTGCCAAAGGGCTCAGGCTGTATAGATAGGTTATAAACGACATCAGAAATTTTATATATATTTGCAATGTCTTTCCTTGAACCTGTAAAAGTTATTTTATTAGTCAGCGACCTTTCATTAACTTTGTTAACTAATGTTTTGTAATATTTTTTCTTTGAATCTGAGACTGGACCGACAACCAGGGCATGTAAATTATCGTCATCAAGTGACTCAACTAAATCAATAAAACTATCAACTCCTTTCCATTTTGTAATACGAGTTGGTAAGGTTAAAATCTTTTTTCCCTGAGTTTGGGGAAACTCTTCATACCATTTACTAAGCCAGGGCTCCTCAATAGGCTCCTTATTAAATTGATCAGAATCACAACCCCTAGGAATGATGGTAATTTGATCATTAGTCATCTTATAGGTTGATTGAATATAGTTTTTTACGGTATTAGAAATTGATATTGTGTGGTCAACTTTTGACATTACCTGACTGTAGATAGGCGTACTGTATAGACCGTGAAAAGTTGAAATTAGTAGTGGTCTTTTTTTTAATTTCTTATAAGCAAAGAAATTTATCCATGCAGGCATTCTCGAGCGAATATGAACAATATCTGGTTTTTCTTTTTCATAAATTTCTTTGAGTTGCGATGCTAAAAATAACGAAGTAATTCTTTTCTTGTGAATAGGCAGGTTTATGTGCTTAGCGCCATTGTTTTCTATTTCTTCTTGCAGCAGACCACCATTAGATATAACTATTGATTGATGACCTCTGTCTACTAATGCTTTTGAAAAGTCTTTAACTCCCCTTTCAACTCCGCCAAAATTAAGTTCAGGTAATAATTGAATAACCTTTAATTTATTCATACCTTAAGGAAGTGGCTGGATCTAGCTTTGCAGCCTTTCTTGCAGGCCAAATGCCAAAAAACAACCCAACTAATGCTGAGAATGTTATAGAACCAATCATTGCTGCAAAAGGAAGAGCAAAGGGCCAGTCAAATAATGTTGCGGTAATCCAGAGGATAGAGGTCCCAAAGGCTAAACCTATCATGCCTCCAATAACACACAATAATATTGCCTCTACAACAAATTGAAGCATGATTGCTCTATGGGTTGCTCCAAGGGCTTTTCTTAAACCTATTTCTCTAGTTCTTTCAGTAACAGACACAAGCATTATATTCATAACACCAATGCCTCCAACTACAAGACTTATTCCTGCTATTGCAGCAATAAGTAATGTAAATATCCCAGTTGCTTGTCTTCTTAAATCTGAAAACTGACTGTAATCACTTATTCTAAAATCATTATCTTGACCAGGGCCTATGTCATGCTTAGCTCTAAGTATTTGTTCTATCGACATCATTACTTCATCCACATTCATATCATTGGAAATACCTACATTGATTGAATCAACATTTGGGGTTCCAAATACTCTTTGTGCACCAGTTAAGAGTGGGATATATAGCTCTTCATCTGGATTCTGCCATCCAGTTGATCCTTCTTCTTTTAAAATTCCTATAACCTTGTATGAAGTTCCTGCAATAAGTATTTCTTTATTAAGCAAGCTTCCAGCTCTAGTCTTCAGCTCGCTTGGTATTTTTGAACCCACAACAACAACTCTCTTTCTTCCTAAATTGTCGTTTTCATCAAATAATCTGCCAGATTCAAGTTCATATCCCCTGACACCAAAATGAATCGGAAGATAAGCTCCAATTCTTTGATTGATATTTGCATTGCCAAATTTTACCTGGCGGTTTCTGGTGATGGTTGGAGATATTTCCCATTCAAGGCCTTTAAAATTTGCAAGAGCCTCAGCATCTTTAATATCTAAAGGTATAATTCCTTTAGTTACTGCTCCCCTTCTATTTTGCCCTGGCGCAACATACAAAGTTCTTCCTCCAAGATCATCAATGCTTGCTTCGAGGGCCTTTTCAGCACTTGAGCCTATCCCAATAACAGCTATAACCGCAGCTGTACCAATTATGATTGCCAAAGAAGTCAGAAAAGATCTTATAGAATTCGATCTAATTGACGAAATAGCAGAGATTAAGGATTCTTTAAAAAGCATTAACCGAAACTAAATGAAGCATTTACACGCTCTTTAAATCTTTGTTGATAGTCATAAAGGCTTTTGCTTGGAAGTATGAAGACCGTATCACCTTCTGATAAGCCGCTAATAATTTCGACATTAGCTAAGTCAGAAACACCAATTTCAACCCATGCCAACTCAGGCCCTTTGTTGGTTTCTTTGATAACAATAAATTTATTAAAATTTTCTCCCTTTACTCGGTCAAGCAAGAAAGTATCTACACTTTCAGTTGGAATATTAAGAATCGATGCAGCTGAATAAATATCCTTTCTTGTTCTAAGTGACATAGATGGCGCAGTAACAGAAACATCTTTATTAAGAATTTCAATTACAACATCTGTGTTCATGCCAAGTAGTAAAAGATTTTCATCATTATCAATATCTATAAGAACGGGGAAAGTTGTAACATTTTGTTCAACTTTAGCTAATGGCTCTACCTTTGAAACTGTGCCAAAAAATTCTTTATCCCTATATGCAGCTACTTTTATCGACACAACTTGACCAATAGAGACTTTACCAACATCAATCTCATCGACCAAAGCTCTCACTCTTACCTTTGAGAGATCTGCTAATGTCATCAATATTGTTCCACCACCAACAGCCATGGTTGGCGATGAAATCACTTGCCCAACTTCAACGGGTCTTGAGATAATTGTTCCTGCAACAGGAGATCTCACTACCGTATCATCTAGTGCAATTTTTGCATTTTCATAGGAAACTTCTGTTCTTACTACAGTTGATTTAGCCTGTGCGTAGTTTTCTTGAATATCTTCATAGTCTTTATCAGAAATACTTCCCTTAGAATGAAGCTCGGCACCTCTTTCAAATTGAGATTTTGCATTATCAAGCCTAACTTTTGATGCCTCTAAGTCAGATTCTGATTGATCAAGTATATTTTTTGGTGTTCTTTGATCTATCTGACCAAGCATAGATCCTTTTTCTACAGTATCGCCAACCTCTGCACCTAGGTATAAAATTTCACCTGAGGCCTTTGATTTAATTTCAACAGAAGCAATTGCTTCAATTATTCCAGATGCTTCTATACTAACTTCTAGTTTTTTTTCAGATACATTATCTTTCTTGTAAAAAGTTGCAGCTTCGTTCGATGTCTCTGGTTTGCCACAAGAAACTACTAATATAGAAATTGCTGCGATTGTAAAAATTTTATTATGTTTCATAGTGCTTATTTTATTCATATTTTGGTATCAGATTCAATTAATCCGTCTTTAATGTTAATTATTCTTTTTGATTGTTTAGCGATTTCTTCTTCATGGGTGATTAAAATAATGGTTTGCCCATCTTCATTTAATTCTTTGAATAACCCCATAACCTCACCTTCAGTTTTGGAGTCCAGATTACCAGTTGGCTCATCAGCAAACAAAATACTTGGAGTATTTACCATTGCTCTTGCAATAGCGACTCTTTGTTGCTGACCTCCAGAGAGTTCTGTTGGTCCATGACTCATCCTATCTGTAAGGCCTACTTGATCAAGAACATGCTTAGCTCTAACAGTTGCTTCATCAATATTAGCGCCAGCATACTTCATTGGTAATAAAACATTATCAAGGGCTGAGTTTTTAGCAAGCAAATGAAAAGATTGAAATACAAAACCAATCTCTTTGTTTCTAATTCCAGCTAGCTCATCTTCGTTGAGCTGGTTAACTAATTTATTATTGAGATAATATTCACCACTGGTTGGTGTATCTAGACATCCAATGATATTCATTAAAGTTGTTTTTCCTGAACCTGATGGTCCCATAATTGCTATGAACTCACCTGCATTTACTTCTAAATTAATACCTTTGATTGCCTCAACAGTTTCTGAACCGACCTCGAAAGAACGTTTTAATTCTGTAGTTTTTATAATCATATTTTTTTTAGACAGTAACTTTTTAAATTAGTTCGCAGCAGCTGCAGCTCTTAAGCTATCAGTAGAATCCATATAGCTAATCCACGACTCTGCCTCATCCTCTTTGCCTAAAGCAATGGCTTTAGCAAGCTCTATTCTAGCATTTTTAAAGTCATCTAATTCGATGTAACTTATGCCAATAAGCATCTCAAGAGAACCAGCTGTGCCATCCCAATTTTTAGTGCGTGCTATTTTTAGAAACTTTATTGCATTTTTATAATCAGAATTTTGAAGGTAAATTTGCCCAATTCTATAGTCATATTTAGGATTATCTGAAAGTTTGGTAACATTAATTAAAGAATTTACTGCGTTATCAAAGTCCTTTGCAATAATATAAGCATTGCTAAGAAGCTCATTATTTTTAATATTATTATCAAGAACACCCAACGCTAATCCTTTCTTTATTACCTTAGATGAGTCTATTGGAAGTCCTTTATATAGATAAAAATTAGCTAAATTGATATATTCAGATGATTTTTTAAGTAAGTTTTGTTGAAGTTTAAATTCTAGAGAAGCCAATGACTCTTCTTCAAATTTAATAACATTATAAACGCCAGCCATTTGTTCAATATAAGCCTTATTCTTTGGCTTTACCCTTACCAAGTCCTGCGCAACTTCCAAAGCAATCATATATTGTTTCTTTTGGATGTGAATAGCGAATTTTAACTGCGCCCAGTTTTCTACAAAAACTATCGTATTATCCATAGCAAATGTAATGTAAATTAGCGCGTTATCCCAATCAGAGTCTTGAGCATATATTGTTGCTAAAGTAGCATATCCCTCTGGACGAAGATCAAATTGGTTGTCTGTTCCTATTTTAATCCATTCTAAAAAAGTTTCTTTTGCTTTGTCTTTCTGGCCCTCAACGTAATAGATCTGGCCTAAAATATACTTTAGATTAAAGACATCCATTGGTGGCATTTTGCGCTTTTGATCTGCCTGTATAAGATATTTTAATGCATCTGCATTTCTATCTTGCTGAAGTAAGAAGAAACCATAGGTTCTTAGCAATACAAAGTGATCATATGATTTGCTTGAGTATGTACCAGATGCGTAGTCATAATAAATCTTTTCAGCTGCCTCAAGATTGCCTTTATCTACGTTCAGCTGAGCTCTTTCTAAGGCATTGAATACCCATTGATTAATAGCCTCTTGAGATTCGATAGAAACTGAAAAAATAAATACAAAGGATATTAATAAATTTTTAATCATAAGTTAAATTCTATAGTGGTTGTGCCAACCTGTTGAACTGGAACACCATTAACAACTCGCGGCTTAAACTTCCAACGCAAAACAGCTTGTAACGCAGCTCTATCAAATATTCGAGGCGGCCTTGAGTTGCTTATAACTGCATCTATAACCTTGCCATCCTCGTCTACAGTAAGTTTAATTGTAACAAAACCAGTCTTTCCTGACACCAATGCATCTCTTGGATAACGTGGTGCAATTCTAACAAGAGGTATTAAGGCACTATTAGATGCCAATGAATTAGAGCCTTGAAGCATAGCCCCCTTTAGATCAACAGGTGTCTTGATATCAGGAAATTTAATATCAAGATTAGGGGTTACCGGTTCAACGATATCTGGCATCTCCAATTTAGGAGGTGGTGGTTTTTTTGGTGGAGGTGGCTTGTCCGGAAGCGCTCTTTGCCTTTCATTAAGATAATCATTCTTTCTTAATCTAACAAAATCCACAACACTTGAATCTTTTACAGATTCAAAACCCTTTCCGCCAGGAAGAATAATAATATAAATTAAAAGAAATATTAGAAAAGATGATAAAAAACCGCCAAGAAGTGAGGCAGTCTTTTTGTTCTTTAAATCAATCTTGCTCAGCAGCGATTGATACATTTTGAACTC
>ERZ1039804.661-NODE-661-length-21534-cov-21.676056_pt1 | contig 21534 bp, 20 predicted proteins | sample MGYA00383089_ERZ1039804 | MGnify/ENA primary metagenome ERZ1039804 (study PRJEB29581, sample SAMEA5548359) | metagenome | biome: marine; feature: coastal; material: water | depth 1 m | study: Short-term variability in the microbial, nano- and picoplankton...
TAATGGGCCCTGAGCGCCTACCTGAGACCATTAGAACCATCAGCCTATGGATTGGCCGCCTTAAACAGCAATGGGCTAAAACACGCCAAGATATCGAAAATGAAGTGGGTATGGATGATATTCGTCATCAACTGCATAACGAGCAGGTGCTTAAAGATCTGGGTGAGTCCAAAGATCAGCTTAAACAGTCCTTAGAAAACCACAAAACAGGTCAGCCCTGACATGACTGATTCACAGGCATCGGTTAAACAGCCATTGATGGCGCACCTATTGGAACTGCGTAATCGCCTATTGCGGGTTTTTATTGTGGTGCTTGTGGTGTTCGCTATTCTATTTCCGTTTAGCGAATCGCTTTACCTGTATATCTCGGAACCGCTTAGAGACTTTTTACCTAGCACATCAACCATGATTGCTACCGAAATTACCTCGCCTTTTTTAACTCCCTTTAAATTGGCGCTGGTATCCGCAATGTTTTTAAGCATGCCCTATATTCTTTATCAGCTATGGGCCTTTGTAGCGCCAGCACTTTATAAACAAGAAAAGAAAATCGCCCTACCGCTATTTTGTGCCAGTGTGATTTTATTTTATACCGGCATGGCCTTTGCCTATTACCTAGTATTCCCACTGGTGTTCTTATTTTTTACCAGCGTAGCGCCCGAGGGCATCAGCGTAATGCCGGATATCCGCGCCTATTTGGATTTTGTTTTGAAATTGTTTATGGCCTTTGGCCTGAGCTTTCAAATACCCATTGCCGTGATCATTCTATCTTGGGTGGGCACAGTCGACCCCAATAAGCTCGCTACAAAAAGACCCTATGTCTTTGTACTCTGTTTTGTTGTGGGTATGCTTCTCACACCCCCTGATATTATTTCTCAGGCGCTACTAGCGATTCCTATGTGGCTTTTATTTGAGGTAGGTATCTTGTTCGGACGGCTGGTTCGCAACAAAGCTTAACGAAAGAGAATTCACGCAGTGACGCGTATTCTTAGGGGTAAATTGTTCACCCTCAAATACATGTCCCAAGTGACCACCGCAGTTATTACAGAGAATCTCGACACGTCGTCCGTCAGCATCAACTTCACGTCTTACCGCACCCGCAATCTCATCATCAAAACTCGGCCAGCCGCAACCCGACGAGAATTTGCTCTCGGAGCGATACAGCGGTGTATTACAGCGTTTACAAGAATAGGTACCACATGCATGGTGATCGTTATATTCACCGGTAAACGGCATTTCTGTGCCCTTATGCTCGATAATTCGCTGCTCTTCTGGGGTTAACTGATTGATTTTACTCATAACTCAAGATCCACCGTTTCAATAATTTTAATGAGTTCTTTTTTTATGTCTTCCTGAAGTTCAGGATAGCGAATGGCATACCATAACTGAATCATAATAGCCTGCAATGCCTGTAAGCCACATTTATTAGCAGGGAAAGCCATAAAATGGTGACTATTTAATAAACGCTGATAATCAAATTGCGGATGACCCAAAGACGCATATTCCCAGTCAATAAAAAATAAACCTTTTGCACCTTGGATAATATTTTCGGGGATTAGATCGTGATGACATAGCACTGGGTTCCAATCTTGATTATCAATATTGCGAGCAATTTTAAATAGCGCCTGTCTATTTTTAAGATCTAAAAAATGCGCACTTAACTGGTTGCAGTATTCGCGCAAATAAGATTCGTAATTTAGCGTATGAACATCATTAAACTCAATAGACTGCATTACGCTTAAAATCTGCTCTATCTGTTTTTTGGTATTCGGTTTTAAGGCTTTCTCAGCGTCCAAAGCAAAGCCATTAATATACTCGGTGACCAAAATACGACTATCGGAATAATAAAGTCTGGATACAAAATCTGTAGACTGTAATTTTTTTAGAATGGTTATTTCAGACTTACGGTTCACACCTAGCTTGCGGGCTTGCGGATTATTAATTCTTAATACTGCCCGCTTAGAACCCGCCTCGATAAGATAACTGGTATTAGTCAACCCGCCCTCAAGTTGAGAAATAATTTGAGGCATTGATTGAAATGGCGCCTGCCACTGGCGCCACTTAAGGATAATTTGCTCAGCTAGAGAGCTGTTTTTGCTCGAGATAGGCTTTTCTCCAGGCTAGATAACCAATCACCGCAAGCACCAAATAAAGCGCAAATAACCCCGCTGTTTGATAGAGCTCACGATCGATATACAAAAAGATGGCAACCGAATCTATAACAATCCAATACAACCAGTTCTCAATGACCTTGCGCGCCACCATGTAGGTGGTTATTACGCTTCCCCAGGTAGTAAAGGAATCAATGTAGGGCAATCTGGCATCGGTATTTTTTGACAATAAATAACCCGAGATTGCGGATAAAACCAATACCAAACCAATCGCCGTAACATGATTCCTCAACCCCCAACCGCTGAGCTTAATACCATCCGATTTATTACCACCGTGCTGCCACTGATACCAACCATAAACCGCCATCACCATATAGTAGGCATTGAGCGCTGATTCCATATACAGACTGACATCACCAAATATCCAAATATAGATGCCGGTACTGATAAAGGCGCAATACCAGCAAAGACTATTCTCGCGCAAGGCCAACAGTAAGTACGCAATACCTAAAACCACCGCAATGGTTTCTAACCCAAGCCATTCAAACATTATTTAAGTGCCTCATATCCGGGAATAACTTTCATGACATAAACAGCCATATTAAATTCCTTGTAGCAGTCAGCAATGGTTTTTTGTACCGCTTGCATAGCATGCTCATACTCACCCTGAACCACCGTACTCGTAGGGAATGTGGTGATCTTTAGATGATCAAATTGATTAATACGCTCAATAAAGCCATCAATGGGAGGAATAAATTCCTCCCGATTAGGGTACATACTCACATCAATAGTCACTTGCATATTTCGTTACCTAAAAATTAAATGGGTTTAGAAATCCGCTCGAACCGATAGGCCAATTACCTTGGGGGCACCTAGCTGCTGATAGGATTGTTCATCAAATGCTTCGCCTGATCGGGGGTCATTGTCCCAACCTGAGAAGCCACGAACACCATAGTCTTTATCGGTGGCATTATTGATATAAGCAGTTATTTGATAGCCATTAGCTTGATACGCCAATCGCACATTAACCAGACTATAGGCTTGAGATTGATAATCATGAGAATCGGAATAATAAAACTTATCCTTTCCCTCAACTTCTAACGTGGCTGTTAACTTTTCACTTAGATCATATGCTACTGAGGTGGCGAAGCTGTATTCTGGTGCATGAGCCACTTCTCGATCTTTTAGATTAAATGCATCAGGATCGTCGTTATCATGTTCAGTAATTTTGGTTTTCAGCAGACCCAGGCTTGAAGCCAGACGTAAATAATTCTGTGGCTGCCAAGTCATTTCCCACTCAATACCATAGCTATAGCCTGTACCTGCGTTAGCCACAAATTCTATCCATTTATTTTGGCTTTCATCATAGGTTGAAGACTTTAGTTGCAAATCTTTACGGTCAGCATAGAAAGCGGTAATACTGTTCGAAAACAAACCGGATGGAGAATCAAACTTAGCACCTACTTCGTAGTTCCACTGATACTCGGTATCAAATTGGCGATCATTTTCAGACGGCAAATCTTCCTCAGAATTAAAGCCACCCGCTTTATAACCTCGAGTTAAACTAACAAACAATAACTTCTCAGTATTGGTAGTTAATTCCAGCGCTAACTTCCCACCCAATAAGTTTTCACTATTGTCACCTGCAATAGCATTACTATCACTATATTTAGATTTCCATGATTCATAACGCAAACCAGACGTTAGGTTAAGATTGTCTTTTAGAGGTGTTTTTGCTTGGGCAAACACAGACGTCGTGGCAGTATCATATTCGCTATCAAATAGCCCCCATTCTTTAGGCGTATCCCAATTTACATATTCTGTTGCATCATCCTCGTTAAAATAACCACGATAAATTCCAACATAACTTTTTAGCAACCTAATAGTGGAATTTTGACGGTAGATACCTGCCAACCAGTCACTATTAAGAATTTTTCCATTCGGGCCAGAGAGCCATCTTATCTCAGCAGAATCCCGTGAAATATCGCGCTGGTAGCTATCAAACCCTTGGTATTCTTCAGTATCCGCTCCATCCATGGTATCTATCCATAAATCCAAATAGGACCAATCTTCATCATAAGAATATTCGGTGTCAGAACGATTACTGGTAATAATAGTTTTCATACTATAAGCATCAGACACAGCCCAATCAGCATTAACCGCAAAAGCAGTCGTGTTTTGAAGATCATAACCCGGCTCATCAGACAAAGTATTGCGATTTCCGTCAAGTGAAAAAGCATCATAGCCATTAGCGATATCTAGGTGCAGAGCAGTAAAATCAATAGTGAAATCGTCAGAGGCCAAGTAACGTAACTTTAATCTTGAAGTTAATTCATTAATATTATTGGTATCTTTTCGATCCAAGGCGGTGTTATTGATAAAACCATCCGAAAGGGTTTTACCGGTCGCTACTCTATAAAGCCATTGATCATTAAGGGCGCCGCCAAAAGCTGTTTCTAGATTTCTGCCTCCATAGCTGCTTAACATAGTTTTAGCATAACCCTGTGACTCAACGCTGGGGTCCGCAGTTTTAAGATTAATAACACCCGCTAGTGCGCTGGCACCAAATCTTGTGCCCTGAGACCCACGGAGAATCTCTACCTGATCAATATCCAGCAATGTTGCGGCGCCACCAAAACCTGTAAAGTCGATGCCATCTACATAGGTACCCACTGATGGATTTAAGGGATCGACAAATTGACTACGTTCACCAATACCACGAATCTGAAAGTAGCGCCCTCTAGAAGCACCCGCAGAAAAATTTACATTTGGCGCTAAGATCAACAGTTGCTCTAAGTGATTGCTATTCCGTTGACTAATGATTTCAGCATCAATCACTGAAATACTGGTTGGAATGGTTTTTAACTGGGATTCACGAAAGTCAGAGGTGACGATAATTTCCTGAATATTTATATCGGCATAAGAGCTAGCCGAAAATACTGCATAAAATAAAAAGAATACTCGTGAGTTTTGTAACAAAGATTTCATGGTTGAGCCTCAATAACAGTTGGTTAAGGAGACCCGGAATCAAAAGACGAGGTGGAGGGCTTACTAAATTCCTATTCCTACGCCGGCATAATCCGGATCAGGTTCAAAGGGTGCTTCTCAGGTTTTTTTTAAAACCGCCCCTTAGGCAAGAGTGAGTCTAGCATTAGGTAAGTATAGCTTGCAATAAAATGCTGTGTTTTTGGTTTTTTTACAACAGATTTAGACTAATACTAAAGTACTAGTTCTTATGGGTTATACAAATTGAGTATAAATTATACTAAGTTATAACTATGAGGCATCTAAGTCATTTCAACTAATAATTTATTTACCTCACTCATGGAGGAGCACATTTAAAAAGAAAAAGGATTTAAAGTATGGAAACTTATATTAGCAATGGATCGCCATCTCAGTCAATAGTGAATAGAAATGAAGTTGGAGATCCTATGATGGACCAAGCAGTCAATCAATTAGAAAAAGCATTTGAACTAGGACTAGCAGGTTTAAGAGATTACTTAAATCAACTAGCCCCAGAAGACAGAGAAAAGGTTATATCGACCATTAGCGATAATGTTAATCGCTCTCAAGGTCTTTCATAACCCATCCAAGCACCTTTTTTTGCTGGTTGGGTCGTAGTGATTTAAATTGATCGTATACTCTTGCCACTGCATCGCTTTCTTCTCGAACCTCATTTGATTCTTGATAAAGCGATTCAGGGGTTACACCAAAGAAACCAGCAATTCTGATTACGGACTCACGACGTGGTTCCTTAGTTTTTTCATTTAGGATTCGGTTTATTGTTGGCTGCGGAACACAACAACCTCTCGATAATCCACTCTGGGATACACCGTGTTCGCGCATTAGCCTTGCCAATCGCTGACTTATATCTGTTTTACTCATAGATCCATTCCCTTAACTTTCCATAATGTTATATACATACCATTTAAAACACCACATCTGCGAGTGGCAATTTCCATTTAAATTTATTAATGAATATCACTAACTTACTGACCTTTAACCTGTTTTCAACTTGATACTAGCAATTAATTGATCTACGACAAGGGGATCAGCTAGCGTTGATATATCACCCAGCTGTTCTACATCACCTACAGCTAATTTTCTCAAGATTCGCCGCATAATTTTTCCAGAACGTGTTTTAGGCAATGCGGCAGTCCAATGAATTTCGTCAGGCTTTGCAATAGGTCCAATTTCAGAAGCACAGAGACTTCTTAATTCCATTTTCAAATCTTCCGTTGGGCTAATGTTGTCCATCAGTGTGACAAAACAAAACACGCCCTGCCCCTTTATAGAATGAGGAAAGCCAACCACCGCGGCTTCAGCCACCGCTTCATGCAGTACGAGAGCACTTTCAATTTCAGCAGTACCCAGTCGATGCCCGGATACATTTAATACATCATCCACACGTCCAGTAATCCAAAAATAACCTTCCTTATCTCTTTTGGCACCATCTCCTGTGAGGTAATAATTAGGATAATCTTTAAAGTAAGTATCAATACAGCGCTGATGATTATTAAACACAGACCTAATTTGGCTAGGCCATGATCGCTTAATCATTAATAAACCTTCACCTTCACCCTCTATTTCATTGCCATCGGTATCGAGCAGAACAGGTTCAACCCCAAAAAAAGGAAGAGTCGCCGAGCCGGGCTTCATTGCCATTGCACCTGGTAATGGCGTTAGCATGTGTGCACCAGTTTCAGTTTGCCACCAAGTATCGACTATGGGACATTTTTGCTCACCCACAACACGGTAATACCATTCCCATGCCTCAGGATTGATAGGCTCACCTACAGTGCCTAGTAACTTGAGGGAACTGCGCGAGGTTTGCTCGACAAATTGATTGCCCGCACCCATTAGAGCCCGAATCGCAGTGGGAGCTGTATAAAACTGATTTACCCGATGTTTATCAATCACTTGCCAGAATCTAGAAGCATCTGGATAGGTCGGCACACCCTCAAACATAAGCGTCGTGCCCCCATTACATAGCGGACCGTACAGGATATAACTATGTCCCGTAATCCATCCTACATCTGCTGTGCACCAGTAAACATCTCCAGGTTTATAATCGAACGTATACTTATGTGTCATTGCCGTCATCAAAAGATAGCCGGCTGTTGTATGCACTACGCCCTTGGGCTTACCCGTTGAGCCTGAGGTGTAAAGAATAAATAAAGGATCCTCGGAATCCATCCACTCAGGGTCACAATCAGCCGATATATCTTTTACAGCTTGATTGTAGTCAATATCTCGGTGCTCTCTCCAATCAACAGATGACCCTGTTCTTTTGACCACAATACAGTGACGAACATCCGGGCAATTTTCCATAGCCTTATCTGCATTCAGTTTTAGAGGGATTTTTTTGCCGCCACGTATACCCTCATCAGCGGTAATAACCACACGACAGTCGCAGTCGAGAATTCTGTCCTTTAAAGCTTCAGGCGAAAAACCACCAAATACTACCGAGTGAATTGCGCCAATTCGGGCACAGGCCAGCATGGCATAAGCTGCCTCAGGAATCATTGGCATATAAATACATACCGGGTCACCTTTCTTTACACCCAGTTGTCGCAACAAATTACCAAACTTGGAAACCTGTTGGTGAAGCTCAGAATAGGTGATTTCACAATGATCTGCGGGGTTATCAGCTTCCCAAATAATAGCGGTCTGATCGGCGTGCTTTTCAAGGTGTCGATCAATACAGTTGACCGTAACATTTAACTTTCCACCGACAAACCAAGCAGCTTCAGCTTTCGAAAAATCCACCGATTCCAATATTTCCCATGGCTTTTCCCAGGTCAGAAATTGGTCTGATTGCTTAGCCCAAAATTCATTCGGATCATCCAATGATTGGCGATACAAGACTTGATATTGCTTCGCATCTACCCACGCCTCAGCGGACCATTTTTCAGGTACTGGGTAAACCGGTTTGTTAGACATAATATGCACCTACCATAAAAAACATTCCATTTATTGAGTTTATTTACTTTAATGTCTCAGAACAACCAAATGCTTGATTTTTAACGAAAACTAAACAGAATTGAATCAAATACATTAGTATTAACCTCAATTAACTATCAATCAAATAACTTTAAAGCAGTCTTGGGGGAAATCCTTATTTAAATTTCTAACCACTGTATTACTTTGGACGCTAATCCCGGCCGCTAATACATCAAGCATAACCTGATAGGAAGTTTGCGATGAGCAGCTATAACGATCAGGCGAATCAATCTTCACTATCTGTAACTTCAACGTTGCTAACTCAGCCAGACGACTCATTTCAGGGGCTAATCCAATAACAGGTGCATTATTTAATTTTGCCAATTCCGCTATTTCAATAATCTCTTTAGTTTCGCCCGTTTGAGAAATCAAAAAAAAGAGATCTCCCACCTTGTAATTGGAAGCCGCCATACGCTGCATGATTAGATCAACAGGATAACAGGCTAATAAGCCCGATTGATACAATTTACATTCTGCATCCCTGGCCATTGCCGAGGACGCACCTAGCCCAACAATAAATATTCTCTTAGCGCAAATAAGCGCCTCTACAGCTAACTGAACTTGTTCGTAATTAACAGATTGTTTAACCGCCATTAGATTAGCAATTGTGTTATTAATAATTTTACTAGTGTATTTACCCGCATCGTCTTCAGGTTGAACAGGATGCAATGTTTCCCAGACACCTCTAACTGCTGCTTTAGCTAACTTTAGTTTAAAGTCGGGGAAACCTGCTGTATTAAAACGCTTACAAAAGCGATTGATACTAGGCTCGCTAACACCACAATTTTTAGCTAAAACAGCTATAGTTTTTTGTGTTGCGGCCTCAGGGTCAGCAAGAATATTCTGAGCGATTTTTTTTTCAGTTTTATTTAAATGAGATAATGCTGAACGCATTTCCCCAATAAGATTCATTTCATTAGGCCATGAAGATATTTTTTTCATACTTATTCCTTTAAGTGATGTCAAATATTGGTAGGCTCTTGATCCAATAATTACTGGTAAGACCAAATCTATTACTTATCTTTTTTTGACCCAATAAACTCAAAAAAAGCCAAAAGAGTCGTTAAATGCAATAATTTCAAACTCTTTTTGTAATTATAAGCAAATTTTACGCTTATCAATTGATTAAAATGCCCCGAAAAATTATAATTTTTGTAATTTTACTACAAAGCAAGGTTTCCCTCTTATGTTCAAAATAGCCATTAATGGTTTTGGCCGCATTGGTCGCAATATTGTCAGAGCTTATTACGAGCGTCCTGAACTTCATGACAAACTGCAAATTGTCGCAGTTAATGATTTAGGTAACGTAGATATCAGCGCCCATCTTCTTCAGTTCGATTCAGTGCATGGCCGTTTCAACCAGCAGGTTGAAATTGGTGATAATAAAATGACTGTAAATGGCGATGAAATTAAATGGTTCTGTGAGCGCGATCCTGCCAATTTACCTTGGGGCGATCTTGGTGTTGACGTTGTTTTTGAATGTACTGGCGTCTTTACTAAGAGAGACAAAGCAGCACTTCATATTGCAGGAGGTGCTAAGAAAGTTATCATCTCTGCACCAGGCTCTGGTGTTGATGCTACTATTGTGCATGGCATTAACCACGATCAATTAACTGCTTCGCATGAAATTATTTCTAACGCCTCATGTACAACAAATTGTTTAGCACCCCTTGTGGCGCCACTTCAGGATGCGATGGGCATTGAATCAGGTTATATGACAACAGTTCACGCTTACACTAATGATCAACAATTGAGTGATGTTTATCATTCTGATGTGTATCGAGCACGCTCGGCAACGCAGTCAATGATTCCAACTAAAACGGGTGCTGCTGTTGCGATCGCCGATGTGATTCCTGAATTATCTGGCAAGCTTGATGGTATGGCCGTTCGCGTACCCACAATCAATGTTTCACTAGTAGATTTAGTTTTCAATGCGGGTCGTGAAACCACTGTTGAAGAAGTCAATCAGGTACTTAAGACTGCTGCTGAAGGCGAACTAGGTAAGGTACTTAGCTATTGTGACCAACCTTTAGTTTCTGCTGACTTTAATCATATCGCTTACTCTAGCAACTTTGATTCTCTGCAAACCCGAGTGAATGGTTCTATGGTTAAGGTGATGGCTTGGTATGATAACGAATGGGGTTTCTCAAACCGCATGCTTGATAACAGCCTTGTACTCCTAAACGCGGAATAATTTATATATGCCAAGAAGAACCAAAATCCTTGCAACATTGGGGCCTGGAAGCAGTGATGACGCCAACCTGACTAATCTCATTCAGGCGGGTGTTAATGTTTTCCGGTTAAACTTTTCTCACGGTAGTGCTGAAGAGCATACCGAACGTGCAAATACAATTAGACGTATTGCAAGGTCACTAAACACGCCTGTCGGCATCTTATGTGACATGCAGGGACCCAAGATCCGAATCGGTAGCTTCGCTGACGATGCGAAGATTGATCTTGCTGTAGGTGATATTTTTAGCCTTGATAGCAACATGGACAAAGAAGCTGGCCATCAGGATGCAGTCTATATCGAACAGGAATTACTTGAAGATATGGATGCTGGCGATGTTCTCTTGCTAGACGATGGTCGGCTAACATTTGATATCTTGGAAAAGACATCGACTGTAGCGCGTTGCAAGGTGGTTCAGGGCGGTGTTTTATCTAGTAAAAAAGGTGTTAATAAATTTGGTGGAGGTTTATCTGCCGATGCTTTAACCCCCAAAGATAAAGCCGACATCAAAACTGCTGCTGCCTTGAATACTGATTACTTAGCTATTTCTTTTGTGCGTGCTGCAGCTGATGTTGAGCTGACTAGAAGGCTTTTAAAAGAAGCTGGTAGCAAAGCGCATATTATCGCTAAAGTTGAGCGCGCTGAAGCTATCACCGATGAATTTTTACCCGGTATTATTGAAGCTTCTGATGGCGTAATGGTTGCACGTGGTGATTTAGGTGTTGAAATTGGTGATGCCAACTTAGTTGCTGTACAAAAGCAATTAATTGAGGCTGCCATGACTGCAAATAAAGTAGTTATTACTGCAACACAAATGATGGAGTCTATGATTAGCGCGCCAACACCGACTCGCGCTGAAGTGTTCGACGTAGCTAATGCTGTTTTAGATGGCACTGATGCCGTAATGCTCTCTGCTGAAACTGCGGTAGGCAGTTATCCGGTTGAAACAGTCACCGCTATGGCTAGGGTCATTGAAGGCGCTGAAAAGCACCCTCTTACCCAGCGCTCAAAGCATAGAATTGATGAAACAATCGAAAGAATTGATGAATCTCTTGCATTTTCAGCCATGTATGCTGCCAATCACCTTAAGGGTGTCAAAGCAGTAATATGTATGACAGAAAGCGGGTTTACACCTCTGTTAATGTCTAGAATCACCTCATCATTGCCTATCTATGCTTTTGCTGAGAAGGCGGGAACCTGTGAAATTACTGCACTCTATAAGGGTGTTATTCCCGTACCATTTGAAACATCTACACTTAATCCCTCTGATATTAATCATCTAGCGGTTGAGAAACTGCGTGAATATGATGCTATTTCCGATGGCGACTTAGTCCTTATCACTAAGGGTGATTTTGTAAATGTTCAAGGCGGCACTAATACGCTTAAGATTGTTCGCGTCGGTGACGAAATACGTTAAACAAAAAAAGCCCTCAGCTATTTTGGCCGAGGGCTTTTGTATTTCTGTTCTTTCAAATAATTCTGTTCTTTTATACTGCCCAAAAAATAGTGGCTGGCACCTGAGCCTGCTGAAGAATAGCTCGAATGGGTAATTCTTCAACATCATCTCCTGCATTGGCCTGTTCTAATACCTTTTGTTTGTTTTGGCCACTGATATGCACAATCAGGCGCTCAGTATTCAAAAGGCGTGGCAGGGTCATGCTAATACGCTCGTGAGGGGCTTCTGTTGGTGTTACGGCAATACAGCTTCTTCCTGACTCAAGTGCCAGTCCAGCGGGTAGCGCTTCAGCACCAGGAAACAATGATGCCGTATGGCCATCATCACCCATACCAAGAATAACCACGGTAAACTGGCCGTACTTTGACAACACTGCTTCAAGCTCGGCTTCACCGGAGACTGCCGTTTCGGCTGAATTCTTTAGGGATAAGAATTTTGCACAATGCGCTTCATTGATTAATAAATTTTCTTTAACCAACTTTTCGTTACTATCATCGTGATCAGCGTTAACCCAGCGCTCATCTGCCAATGTCACTGTGACCTTTGACCAATCCAACACTTGCTGAGATAGCTGATGAAAGAAGCCCATTGGCGTTCTACCACCCGACAAAACAAGAGAGCCATGCCCCTGCTTTTGTATAGACTGTCTAAGACGATCACTGACCTCATCAGCAAGCGACATATCCAGTGCTGAGGTATTTTCAAATTGTTTTAGTTCCACAATATTTTTCCTATAAAATAGAAATCTGTTTAAACTAGGTACCAGCTACGGCCATCCTTTTCAATTAAGGATTCCGACTTAGCGGGGCCCCAGGTGCCGGCACTGTAGGATTTTGTACCCACTTTCTTATCAGACCAGGCTTCCAATAGATCGTCACACCATTGCCATGAAGCTTCAACCTCATCGCGGCTTACAAATAGCCATTGATCGCCATTTAAAACTTCTAGTAGCAAGCGCTCATAGGCATCAACAATTCTTCCCTCTTCATCAGGGTTGAGGAAGTCGAGATTAAGGGTGCGTTTTTCTAAGCTTGAACGCTCTTTCATGCATTGCTTTTTGGATAGCATTTCTAATTGGATACCCTCATTGGGCTGAAGGCGAATAACCAACCGGTTATTTGCTTCTGAATCATCATCAGAAAAGATCGCATGAGGATTGTCTTTGTAAGTAATCACGATCTGGGTGACCTTTTCTTTCATGCGCTTTCCTGTTCGAAGATAGAACGGTACACCGGCCCATCGCCAGTTATCTACAAAAACTTTGAGCGCTACAAAGGTCTCAGTATTACTACTATCTTCAGCAGCACCCTCCTCTTCCATGTAGCCTACTACTGGATCACCTGAAATCCAGCCAGCTGAGTATTGACCACGTACGGCTTGATCCGCTACGTTAGCTTTATTGATCGGCGTCATAGCGCGTAAAAGTTTAACTTTTTCAGCGCGTATTTCGTCAGCTTCAACCTTGTTAGGCGGTTCCATAGCTACCATGCTTAGCAGCTGTAGAAGGTGGTTTTGCACCATGTCGCGCAACTGACCCACACCATCATAGTAGGTCCAGCGACCTTCAATACCCACCGTTTCGGCAGCAGTAATTTGGATATGATCGATGCAGCTATTATCCCATTGAGAGTGGATAAGGCGGTTGGCAAAACGCAGTGCAAGAAGGTTTTGTACGGTTTCTTTACCTAGGTAGTGGTCAATGCGATAAATACCGCTTTCAGGGAAAAATTTCCCAACTGTATCATTAACCTCTTTAGAGCTTTTTAGATCGTGACCAATAGGCTTCTCCAACACAATACGCGCATTTGAATCAATGCAATTGGCTTGATCTAAATGCTGGCAAATAATGCCAAACATGCTAGGCGGCGTTGCCATGTAGAAAATAAATGTACGGCTTTCGTCTGACCACTCGCGCAGGGCATTGAACTGTTCTTTTTCAGAAAATTCAATGCGGATATATTCGATGCGTTTTTTAAATCTGGACCAAACCTTTTCATCCCAGTCATTACCAAGATTAGTTTTTAGAGTTTCACCCATTTGATCAACAAAATCCTTAGTCTCTAGATCTTGACGTGCTACACCGGCAATACGAGTATCGTCACTAAGAAGATCGGCTTTATCTAATTGATAGAGCGCGGGAAAGAGCTTTCGGCGCGAAAGATCGCCTCGCGCCCCAAATAAAACCAAATCAATTTTGCTACTACTCATCATATACCTCGGTAATCAAGTACCACTTACATTCTTTTAATTATTACACCAATGCCGCTGCTTCTTTTGCAAGTTTTTCAATTTCAGACCAGCGCTTTTCTCTAATATCTTTTGGCTTAGCAATCCAAGATCCGCCAACACATAATACATTGGGTAGGCTTAGGTAATCCATTGCATTGCCAAGACCAATACCCCCTGTTGGGCAGAATTTAATATTGGGAAACGGCCCAGCCATAGCTTTCATTACTGGCGCACCACCCGCGGCTTCTGCCGGGAAGAATTTAAATTCTTTCAGTCCGTATTCCATACCACGCATTAATTCGCTTACGGTAGAGATGCCCGGCAAAAAGGGAACCGATGACTTTGCACCAACATTGAGTAAATTGTCCGTAGCACCCGGCGAGATCATAAACTGACAGCCTAGGTCTTCAGATAACTTGATTTGCTCAACACTGCAAACTGTGCCGGTGCCAACAATAGCTTCAGGTACATGCTTAATAATCTGACGAATACCTTCTACAGCTGCTTCTGTGCGCAATGTAACCTCTAATACTTTTAGGCCACCTGCTACCAATGCCTCAGCTAATGGTACTGCGTCTTCTACTTGATCCAGTGTGATTACTGGGATAACTGGATTTCCCGCTAACATTTTTTGCACCTGTAACTCCTTAACTTTGTTTCAGTTTTTTAGCCGCACCCAGTAGTCCAAGATTTTCTCTAACTACAATATAAATGGGAATCGGCTTTAAATAACTTACGAAGCGACCTTTCTCTTCAAATTTGTGACGAAAATCGCTATTAATAAAAAAATCTATAAACTTTGGCACTACGCCACCGGCAATATAAATACCGCCTTTGGCACCATAGGACAGTGCTAAGTTACCTGAAGCACTGCCCATGCCTGAACAAAACATATTCAATGCCTGAAGGGCTAATTCATCATTACCCTGTTGAGCTGCTGCGGCAACTTCTGCCGGTGTTTCATAGGCTTGCTCAATATTATTAATGGTACAAAGCGATCTGTAGATATTAAAAATACCCTTGCCTGAAAGCAATCGCTCTAGGGACACCCTGCCATATTCCTCTCGCAGCACACCAACAACCGCGGCCATTCGATCGGTGGTAGGCGGATAATCCGCATGACCACCTTCGGAATCAAGAACCTTATAGCCGTTATCAAGAGGAACAAGGCCTGCAACACCCAGTCCTGTTCCAGCGCCAATAATACCAATGGGCTTATCAGCCACTGGCTCACCGCCGCCTACTTGAACCACGTCTTCACTGGTTAATTCAGTGATACCATGAGCTACCGCTTCAAAATCATTTATTACATGTAGATTTTGACAGCCTAATAACTTTTTGAGTTCTGCTTTTGTAAAGTGCCAATGGCTATTAGTGAAAGCAATTTCTTCAACATCGGCTGGACAGGCAACAGCAAAACAGGCGCTGGCGGGCGGATTATCCCAACCTGTGGCTTCTGCAATTTCCACAACCAAATCTTTAAGCAGATCGGCAAATTCAGGATGCTCCTGCACTGAGTGATGAAACTCATAGCTGCTTTCCAAATCACCAACAGGCATGGCCGAGAAACGTGCATTAGTGCCACCGATATCGGCAACTAGATTCCATTCGATACTCATAATTAGTCCTTTGGGTATAGGAACGAAGCACCCTGCTCAGCATTGCTAATATTATCGCGATTAACTGCAAATAACTCTCGACCACAGCCTCTTTGACCTGCTGATGGCTGCGGTGCTGATTCTCGCTGCTCGAGTTCCGCTAAATTGCCAACAAATGCTACCTCACCAGTTTCTGCGTTCAAGCGAATCATATCGCCATCCTGCACCTTAGCTAAAAGTCCACCTTCTAGAGCTTCTGGAACCAAATGAATAGCTGCAGGCACCTTACCTGACGCTCCAGACATTCGGCCGTCAGTGACTAGGGCAACACTAAAGCCCTTATCCTGAAGGGTACCCAAGAAAGGAGTTAACTTGTGTAGTTCCGGCATACCCAAAGCCTTTGGCCCTTGATAACGCACAACAACAACACAGTCTTTTTCAAGTTTACCTGCTTTAAATAGAGGCTCTAGATCGTCTTGGCTGTCAATAACTACTGCTGGCGCCTCAACAATCTGATTTTCTTTGGCTACCGCTGAAACTTTGATTACCCCACGCCCTAAATTACCCTGCAAGAGTCGTAATCCACCTTCATTTGAGAATGGTTTGTCGACTGTTGTTAATACTTCAGTATCTAGAGGTATTGTAGGCGATTCATTCCACTCTAAATTGCCATCATCTGTGAGCGTTGGCTCCTTAGTAAAGTCTGCAAAGCTATCACCCCAAGCAGTTGTGGCATCTGCGTGCATATAACCGGCATCGAGAAGCTGTCTAAACATGCAACTTGTGCCACCGGCGGCATGGAAATGATTAACATCTGCTTGTCCATTTGGATAGACCTTAGCCAGCAATGGTACCGCCGCAGAAAGATCGGAGATATCATCCCAATTAAGAATAATGCCTGCAGCGCGGGCTATGGCGACTAAATGCATACTGTGATTGGTTGATCCACCTGAGGCTAAAAGCGCCACTGTGCCATTCACAATAGCTTTCTCGTCAATTACCTTACCAATAGGTCGGTAATCGTTGCCCAGAGCGGTAATACGTGCAATTTGGTAAGAAACTTCTTTGGTAAGTCTTTCCCGCAGTGGGTTATCAGGATTAACGAAGGAACTGCCCGGCAACTGTAATCCAAGAGCTTCAAGTACCATTTGGTTACTGTTAGCCGTGCCATAAAAAGTGCAGGTACCATGACTGTGATAGGAATCTGATTCTGCTTGAAGTAGCTCTTCACGACCGATTTTACCCTGTGCGTAGAGCTGACGAATTCTTTGTTTTTCTTTATTGGGTAGACCAGATTCCATTGGACCCGCTGGAACGAAAAGCGTTGGCAGATAACCAAAGCTCAGTGCGCCCATCAATAACCCAGGAACAATCTTATCGCAGATACCAAGCGCCAACACACCATCAAACATCTGATGCGATAGACCAATAGCCGAACATTGGGCAATAATATCGCGACTCAATAGACTGAGCTCCATACCATCTTGACCCTGAGTCACACCATCGCACATAGCGGGTACACCGCCGGCGACCTGAGCAGTACAACCCATTTCACGCATAGCCTGCTTAATTTTATCAGGATATGTGGCGTAGGGCTGATGCGCTGACAACATATCATTGTATGCCGTCAAAATACCGATATTACTGGCTTGCATCATGCGCAAACTATTCTTATCATCATCACCGCAGGCAGCAAAGCCATGGGCAAGGTTGCCACAGCTTAATTTGCCTCTTTCAGGGCGATTATTGAAGTCTTCTTCTAACCGTTGTAAATAATCTGAACGCAGTTTTGCACTTCGCTCTATAATACGGTCTGTTACTTTAGCAATTTGATTATTAAGATGACCCATGTTGGCTCCATAAAAATTGAGGCGCAATTGTAACAAAATTACAAAAGTTAACCATATATAATCAGTAGAACCGCTAATTTTTGTAATTTTATTACAAAATGCTTTAATCAAGACCAATTTGAATAGATTATGTGTGCTCATTTGCTTAAGCACCTAAAGGAATAATTTTTAAGATGAATAATGCTTCTTACAATCCTGCAAATACCGCTGCCTGGAATCGACTTCTAGAGTTGGCGTCTGAAACCCTATCTTCTGACAAGGGAATCGCTATCAATCAGTTATTTCAGGAAGATAATCAGCGATTTGAAAAATACTCACTTAAAGCTGGAGAGCTTAAGTTAGATTTCTCAAAAAACTTAGTGAATGACGACATTTGGGAACAGCTTATCAATTTGGCTCAGCAGTCTCCGCTAGAAACCCACCGCAAAGCCATGTATGCCGGCAAGAAAATTAATAACACCGAAGATCGTGCTGTTTTGCATGCCGCTCTGAGATCAACCGAATCTGATGCGGTATCAGCTGAGGAAAAAGCTCGAGCTGAACAGGTAGAAAGACAGTTGCAGGCAGTAAAAGCTGTTAGTGAAGAAATAAGAAGTGGTAGCTGGACCGGTAGCACCGGAAAACCTATTACCGACATTATTAATATTGGGATTGGCGGCTCGGATCTAGGCCCCAAAATGGCCTGCACTGCACTTGAAGAATATGCCCATGAAAGAATCAATGTTCACTTTATCTCTAATGTGGACGGCGCGCAGATTTTAAGTACCTTAAAAAAATTAGATCCCGAGACAACCTTAGTTTCCATTGCTAGCAAGACCTTTACCACCCAAGAAACCATGCTCAATGCAAAAACAGCTATTCAGTGGTTTAAAGATAACTTAGGTCTTGAAAACCCTAAAAATAGCTCGCATTTTATTGGCTTAACAGCCAACCCTGAGGCGGCGATTAATTACGGCATTCCTAAAAACCAAATTTTAGAATTTTCTGATTGGGTTGGCGGACGCTACTCCCTTTGGTCAAGCATTGGCCTTTCTATTGCCATTAGTATTGGCTTTGAGAACTTTAAGCAAATGCTCGACGGCGCTAGAGAAATGGATTTGCATTTCCAGCAGGCTCCCTTAGAAAAGAACATGCCGGTTATTCTTGCCTTACTGGGTATTTGGTACAGCAACTTTTTAAACGCACAGTCCATTGCCGTTATCCCTTACTGCGAGAGACTATTGCTTCTACCCTCTTATCTTCAGCAGCTTGATATGGAAAGCAATGGTAAATCGACTAGCCTTCAGGGTGAGCCAGTTAGCTATAACACAGGTCCTATTTTATGGGGACAAACGGGAACTAATGGTCAGCACGCATTTTTTCAGCTACTGCATCAGGGAACAAGGCTCGCACCTATTGATTTTATTGCGGCGATTAAGGACAAACTAAGTAACCCGGAGCATCATCAGGTTCTACTGGGCAATATGCTTGCACAGTCCTCGGCTCTAATGGAAGGTCAAGCCGCACCTAAAGGCGAACAGCACCGCTATTATCCAGGCAATAAGCCCTCAAATACATTACTTTTAAATGAGTTGTCACCAAAAAACTTTGGTGCTCTTATTGCGCTCTATGAAAATAAGGTATTTGTTCAGGGAAGTATTTGGAATATCAATTCCTTTGATCAGTGGGGTGTTGAGCTCGGCAAAAAAATGGCTAATAGTCTGCTTGACCAGGGGTCTAGCGCCTCTAACCTGGATGCATCAACTAAAGCTTTGTACGACTACATAGATGAGAATTCTTAAAGGTTTAGCTACGCAACTCTCGAGGCAATGAAAAACTGATTGTCTCCTTTACCCCGTCTAGCTCTTTAGGCGGTTTTGCACCCATTGTCACTAGCTGGTCTACAACCCCAGAAACCAAAATCTCTGGCGCTGAAGCACCAGCAGTCACGCCTATGGCATTGGCTTTATCAAACCATTGTTTTTGAATATCCTGCGCACCATCAATTAAATAGGCATCACAGCCGCAGCGCTCTGCTAGTTCGCGCAGTCGATTTGAATTTGAACTTGAAGGCGAACCTACCACTAGAACCACATCGGCTTCTAATGCCAGTTGCTTTACCGCATCTTGGCGATTTTGGGTGGCATAACAGATGTCATCTTTACGTGGACCCTCAATAGCTGGGAATTTTATGCGCAAGGCATCAATCACCCGAGAAGTATCGTCCATAGACAGTGTTGTCTGTGTCACAAAGGCAAGACTCTGTGGATTTTTGACCACAAGGTTTTGAACGTCCTGCTCATCTTCAACCAGATAGATCTCACCCCCTGCGGCATGATTGTACTGCCCCATGGTTCCTTCCACTTCTGGATGGCCAGCATGGCCAATAAGGACACATTCTTTGCCCTCGGAACTAAATTTACTGACTTCTAAATGAACCTTGGTCACTAGCGGACATGTGGCATCAAAAACCTTAAGCTGACGACTTTTTGCTTCTTTTTGGACCTTCTGCGACACACCATGGGCACTAAAAATAACTACCACGTCATCGGGAATCTCATCGATTTCATCAACAAATACTGCGCCGCGATCTCGCAACTCATCAACCACAAATTTGTTATGAACCACTTCGTGCCGCACATACACGGGAGCACCAAATTGATCGAGCGCCAGATTAACAATATCAATGGCACGATCTACGCCTGCACAAAAACCTCGAGGGTTAGCCAGTTTAATATCCATGGATCAGACCTCTGTTTAATGGTTAGTGGATTGAGCCTGGCTCAACATCCACAATATCCACTGTAAAAATTATACTTCGCCCAGCCAGAGGATGATTAAAATCAACATCTACATTCTCTGCATGAATCGCGGCAATCACACCTGGTAATTCGCCATCACCATTTTGGAAAGAAAATACATCACCGATTTTTAGTGTCTCTTGATCAAAATTATCACGGGATAATGCTTGAATATTTTCTGGATTTGGCTGACCAAAGGCATTCTCTGGCGCAATCACAAATTCACCCTGAGCACCCGCCTCTAGTCCCACCAGAGGCGCTTCGAAGCCAGGCAATAAATTGCCATCTCCTAGTGTAAAGGTAGCGGGTTTTCCATCAAAATTAGAATCTACTGTCTCACCATTTTCTAATTTCAGCGAAAAATACAGTGTCACCCGAATACCCTGTTCAATTTTAATACTCATGGTCGATGTTATTCCTTGTCATCTTTTGTTGAGGGACGCTTAAAAACACCCTCTAAAATCAGTAAAAAAGCACCTAGGCAAATACCTGAATCCGCAATATTAAATGCAGGGAAGTGGCTGCCAGACCAATGGAAATCAAGAAAATCCACGACATAACCCAAGGTTACACGATCATAGAGATTGCCCAATGCACCTCCCAAGATTAACGCCAGCGCTACACCTTCTAATTTTTGCTGTGTGGAGAGCCTAGCGATCCATACCAAGATAACAAGACTGACAATCGCAGCAAATACCGTAAATCCCCAGCGCTGCCAGCCACCTTCATTATTTAAAAAGCTAAAGGCAGCACCAAAATTATGCACTCTTACAAGATTAAAATAAGAGGTTACAGCCTCTGAGGCACCATAAACAAAATGATTAACAATCCATAATTTTGTCAGCTGATCAAACACAAACACCAATGCAGCAATGCTGAGCAAAGTCAGCAACTGTTTAATACTTGAGAGACCAAAACTAGGCATAGTGACGTGTCTCACCCTGACCATCTATATTCTCAATACATCGGCCACAGACTGATGGGTGCTCGTCATTGCTACCCACATCATCAATATAGTGCCAACAGCGCACACATTTATCGCCTGTAGATTTTTCCACCAGTACTTTAAGACCCTCAAACTGTGAGTCTGCCGCTTCACTGGGGGCATCTGCCAAGCCAGCGAGTTCGGCTTTCGATGTAATAGTCACAAAACGTAATTCTTGGCCTAGCTTGGCAAGGGATGTATGTAACTCAGAATCAGCGAAGATCTTAATATCCGCTTCTAATGAACCCTTGATACCACCTTGATTTCGCTGTTCTTCAATCACCTTATTAATCGC
>ERZ1039804.664-NODE-664-length-21443-cov-17.460071_pt1 | contig 21443 bp, 18 predicted proteins | sample MGYA00383089_ERZ1039804 | MGnify/ENA primary metagenome ERZ1039804 (study PRJEB29581, sample SAMEA5548359) | metagenome | biome: marine; feature: coastal; material: water | depth 1 m | study: Short-term variability in the microbial, nano- and picoplankton...
CTAACGCCTGCGCGCTCGGCAACCTCTTGGGATGTGACGCGGTTTTTGCTCATTCGGCTGTCCAACCTCCATCAACCAGCAACGACGTGCCGGTCACTATTGCGGATGCTTGGGACGCCAGAAAAACGACGGCGCCCATGATGTCCTCGACTTCGCCAGCGCGGCCAAGTTTGATCTTGTCTTCGATCCAGGCACGTTTCTCGGGGTCTTCGAAGGTTGGTCGCGTCAGGTCGGTCAGGATAAACGTCGGGCAGATCGTGTTTATCCGGATGCCGGCCTTGCCCCATTCAATAGCCATGGATTTGGTAAAGCCCTCGACCGCGTGTTTCGTGGCACAATAAACGGCGCGGTCTATGCCGCCGACATGCGCCATTTGCGATGAGATATTGATCAGGCTTCCAGGTTTACCGGCGGCCAACAATCCCTTGGCGACGGCTTGGGTCAGGAAGTATGCGCCTTTGACATTAAGGTCAGCCGCGACATCAAAGTCGGCTTCTGTCGTATCTGCTGCAGGGCTGTGACGGGCCAGGCCTGCCGAATTCACAAGAATATCAAACGGGCCGTTTGCAGCCACAGCCGCTTGCGTATCAGCGACATCGGAAACGTCCAGAGGCAAGGCGCTGGCCGACATGCCCGCGGCCTTCATTTCATCTACGAGCGCATTCAAAGTATCGACACGCCGCGCGGCCAGTGTCACCTCTGCGCCTGCCTCACCCAGCGCAACCGCGCAAGCCAAGCCGATGCCCGAACTTGCCCCTGCGACCAGCGCGCGTTTTCCATCCAGACGAAATGAAGGAGTTTTGGGCAAAGTCATTGGTCGGCTCCAATTGGTGAAGAAACAGAACCCCGCACGCGTGCCTTGTTGAATTCACGCAATCGGGCAAACACATCTACGCCAAGTTGTGTATAAACGTCCAACAGATCGACCAACACCCAGTTTTCGCGGATCAATCCCTGCTCTACGCGCCAGAAATCAAGGCTGCGCATGGTTATCTCTTGCCCGGATGGAGCAATGCCCAACCAGCCATCTCCGGTGACTGTCATTTGCATATTGGGCCAACCCGTCGCGACAACGTAGCCGCCGTCACCATAGAAATGGCAGTTGAGTGTTCCCGTTGTGCCACCCTTGCGATCAGGCAGCGCATTTAGGAACGGAATTTGGTGCCAGTGGCGGAATCCAGCAAGACCGCGTGCAGTTCCGATCCCGGCGGGGCCATACCAATTGACGCGCGGAGCCCAGTATTTCTCCGCGTGCATAATCTCGGGGCCACCTTCTGTAGGGTGGCGAGAGAGGTCGGTCAGCATCCTGATCACGGTTTCCAGACTTTGCTCAGCTTGGGCAGTGGTGCGCCCTTCAAAATGCAACCCGTCCTGCGTTGCCGGTCCGGAGATATACATTTCGCGCCCAAGGCTGGGCACCATGGGCCAGGCACCGGCTTGCATCATAAGCTCGGGCAGGTCCCAAATCGCCTGCATCTCAACGACCCTGTCGTCCGAAACCCGATAGAACTCATGGAACCGCATATGGGCGAAATGGCCGGTCGGTGGAATATCAAGAAACGGCCGCGTGAAGGTGCCGACGTAATGCCCCGCGCATCCGATCCAATCGTTGCCGTCAGTATCCGTGCCCGCGGTGACAATCCAGTCGCGGCGTTCCAGATCGGGGAGCGCGTTAAATAATGGAGCGTAGGCCGCATCAAATAGACTCTGTGGTCCTGACAGATCGCCGAACGGATGGCTCAGATGCAGGGTCGCATCCTGCGACATGAATGCGCCAAGTGCCGATTGCACTGATGCGCTGTCGAAATTCGCCATAGCCGTTCGAACGGGCGTTATCAGCCCCCGTAATCTGTCTGGGCTGCTCATTACTCGGCGGCCTCTCCATATGGCACGTTCCGGCCACCGTAACGACGGACCCGGAGGTTGCACTGTTCCGCGTGCCCGACAAAACCTTCCAGAAGGCAAAGACGCGATCCATATGCCCCAATTTTTGCGGCCGCCTCGTCCGTGGTAATCTTTTGGTAACTATGCGTTTTCAGGTACTTGCCAACCCAAAGACCGCCCGTATAACGCCCTGCCTTTTTGGTCGGAAGTGTGTGGTTCGTGCCAATCACCTTATCGCCATTCGAAACGTTCGTGCGTGGCCCAAGGAACAGCGCGCCATAGCAGGTCATGTTCTCAAGGAACCAGTCATCGCGGTCTGTCATCACCTGGACATGCTCGGACGCGATATCGTCGGCAACCGCCAGCATTTCGTCATAGGTGTTGCACAGGATCACTTCGCCGTAATCATCCCAACTCACGCGCGCCGTCGCTGCTGTGGGGAGGATTTCCAGAATTCGGTCGATCTCAGAGAGCGTCTCTTCCGCCAGTTTGCGCGAATTGGTCACAAAAACAGCGGGTGAATTGTAACCATGCTCGGCCTGCCCCAGAAGGTCGGTCGCGCACATTTCAGCATCAACGGTCTCATCAGCAATGACCATCGTTTCGGTTGGACCCGCAAAGAGGTCGATCCCGACACGGCCAAAGAGCTGTCGCTTGGCTTCGGCTACAAAGGCGTTACCGGGCCCGACAAGCAAGTGAACAGGGGCGATGGTTTCCGTGCCAATCGCCATTGCGCCCACGGCCTGAATGCCGCCAAGCACGTATATTTCGTGCGCCCCGCCAAGATGCATAGCGGCAATCACGGCAGGGTTCGGCTCACCGTTAAAAGGCGGCGTGCAGGCTATGATGCGCGGCACTCCTGCAACCTTGGCCGTTGCGACCGACATATGCGCAGAGGCCACCATCGGGAACTTGCCGCCTGGCACGTAGCACCCAACAGACTGCACAGGGATATTCTTGTGGCCGAGGATCACACCGGGCATTGTTTCAACTTCGATATCAAGCATGCTGTCTCGCTGTGCTTGCGCAAAGTTGACGACCTGCGCCTGGGCGAACTTGATATCCTCAAGATCGCGTGGGCTGACCTTGGCGATCAGCGCATCAATCTCGTCTTGGCTGAGGCGATAGCTGTCGCGATCATAGCCATCAAATTTGTTGGCCAATTCGCGCACGGCGGTATCGCCACGTTGTTCAATGTCCTTAAGTGTTGCGGCGACGACGGCGGCTGTCTTGGCATCGTCTTCGGCGCGATCCGCTTCGGGTTTGCCGTATTTGAGATGGGTTATTGCCATTGCTTGATCCTCACTTATTCAAGTCGTGGGGCGGTACGGTCGCCACGGTCAAAGGCTTCCCAGCCCTGACCGTTGAACAGGTCCACACCCAGTTGTGCTGCGACATGGGCGAAATCGACGCTCACCCAATTGTCAACGATCTTGCCGTCGACGACTTTCCAGAAATCCATGTAGCGGATTTCGATCCGTTTTCCGGTTGCTTTGATGCCAAGGAAGTCGCCGGAATGCGTCGCCTCCTGGCGGCCAAAGGCAGCGGCCCATTCGCCCATGTATAGCCGCGCTTCGTCGATGCAAACCTTGTCAGAGAAGGCCGCCTGAAACGGGCGTTGCCAGTTGTCCTGAAACTCGCGCAGGCCGGTTTTCGCGCCGCACCCCTGATTGCCCATCCAGCGAAAGCTATCAGCGAAAAACTCGCCAATATCGCCGATGCGGTGGTCATTCAGACCGTCGACCATGCCTTCGATCACCGCGCGGGTTTCGTCTGTTTTGGACATGTCGGTATCGCGTGTCAGTACCGCTTGTTCTGGACGTGATCCCTTCATCCTGCATCCTCACTTATAAATTCTGCCGCCCGATATCCGATCATCATCGAGGGCGCGTTGGTATTGGCCGAGGTCACTGCCGGCATAACAGATGCATCCGCCACCCAAAGACCAGACACACCCGCCACAGAAAGGCGCGGCGTGACAGGGGCGGTGCCTTCGCCCATGCGCAGCGTGCCGACGGGATGATAGGCGGTCGCACCACGGTCCCTAATATGCCGGCGCAGCGCCTCATCAGTGGACACCTCTGGCCCTGGAAAGGCCTCCGGCGCGCGGTACTTTCCAAATTCCGCCTTGTTCATCAGCACGCGCAGGCGTTTGAGACCGGCAAGCAATATTTCGACATCATCAGGGTCTTGGAAAAGACCAAGGTCGATATCGGGAGCGACGTTTGGATCAGCAGACGTCAGACGCAAACGGCCACGTGACTTTGGCCGGCAAACGCAGACATCAGCGAAATATCCGGATCCATGGGTAAAGCGGCTGCCCTTCCAATCCAACATGAAGGGAATGAAATGGCATTGCACATCAGGTTCGCCCGTGTCGCAGCGCGCGTTGAAGAAAGCGCCGCCCTCTACCGTTGGTGACGCAAACCGCCCCTTGCGCATGAATAAATAGCGGAAGGGGGCAAGCACCCACGCGGGCATTTGGGACAGTGTCAGGCCATAGCCTGAACGGGGGCCGACATAGTGAAACCCTGCGGCGGGGTGGTCATGGAGGTTTTCGCCAACCTCTTCACTGTCATGAATGACCTCAATGCCTTGCTCTTGCAGATGTGCCGCCGGCCCGACCCCTGATCTCATAAGGATCGCGGGAGAGCCAATGGAACCAGCCGAAAGAACAATGCCCTTGGCGGAAGTGAGTATCGTACCATCAAGCAGAATTACGCGTTTTGCCTGATCACCCTCAAACTCAATGCGATCAACCTCTGATCCGGTCCTCACCTTAAGATCGTATGCAGCTTGCGCCGGGCGCATGAAGGCATCTGCGGCTGACCAACGGCGAGCATTACGCATGTTAAACCTGAAAGTTCCAGCGCTTTCATATTCCGGTGTAGGCGCTTCGTTTGCGTTTCCACCAAACAAGCCAGACAGCGCCTGAACCAACGGATGTACGCCTGTCATCTGCTTAGGTTGAAGCTTTGCTTCTACCGCTTCGAATGCGGGCTCAACGTTCTGCCATTCCCAGCCCTTCACGTTCCAGCCGTCAAAGTCGTCACGCCGCCCCCGGAACCAAACCATCGAGTTTATCGAACCTGAACCGCCAAGCATACGCCCGCGATGCACATTCAGTTGCCTGCCGCCAAGACCTTTTTGCGGATCTGATTTGAACCGCCAATCTCGCTTGCTGCCCATCAACCACGCCAAACCGAATGGCATTTTGACCAAAGGGTGGTTGTCGGACGGGCCCGCTTCGAGCAATAGTATACGACCCACGTCACGCCGCGCCAATTCAGCGGCGACGATGCATCCGGCTGAGCCAGCGCCGACAACGATGAAATCGGCATCGGCAGTCATGCGCGTTTTCCCACTTCTGCAAACACATCAAACCCGAGCTGGAGCAGTACATGCGGAATATCCAGCATGCACCAGTTTTCGATGATTTTTCCGTCTTCGCAGCGCCACCAGTCACAATCGCGCATGAACACGCGCTTTCCCGTTGCTTCGAGGCCAAGAAACGGTTTGACATGGACGCCCGTGATCATTGGCCAGCCGCTTAGGAAAGCGTAGTTTCCGTCACCAGACTTGCAGTCAGCCTCAACACCCGTGATGCCGACCTCGCTGCCGTCACCCCATCCATCAAAGGTCTGCTCAAACGGTTGTTGAAACGTAGCGAATGCATCAACAGTTGCATAAGAGCCAAGCCCACCAGGCCCGTACCACACCATCCGCTCGTGCCAATAAGGGCGCCAAGCTTCATCTTCCGTCGCAAGCTTTTTAAGCATTCCTTCGACCAGATCAGCAGACGCCCGCGACGCATCTGGATCAGATGGCCCAACGTGGGTCCCATCAAGCGTTGCAGGGCCAGGTACAACGCCTTCGTACCCGTGGCTTTCGTCCAATGGCCAAAGGCCAAGCGCGATGATTAACTCTGCAAACCCAAGAAACACATGGCTTTCAACGATCTTGCCGTTTTCCATCCGGTGGAATTCACCAAACCGCAAGTAAGCCAGCTTACCGCTGGCGGGGATGCCAAAAAGCGGCTTGGTAAAGTGCCCGTGGAAATACCCTGTTGAGGTAACCCATTCAGTACCAAGGTATTCACCGCCAAGAGCAATATAGTTTTGCCGTGTTAGGCCCTCGAACGAAGCCATGATCGGCGCGATGACATCGCTGTAATACCCAAGGCCATCCCGCGCCTCGTTGATCGGGTGACTGGCATTGACTTTTGCGGCATCATGGAAATTATCTGCGACCGCTTTCTCAACCTCACCCAAATCAAAGCAACGCAGAAACTTATGGTAGCGAGCTTTGTTCTCGGAGGATGTCTCGGTCGCAATTCCCATTGCTGGACGGTTTGCGCGTTTGTTCATGTCAGACGCCCCTTAGAATTGGCAAATATGTGCTCATTTTGATCACCCTTTGACCGCGCCGGCCGTCAGACCACCAACAATCTGGCGCTGAAAGAACAAGACCATCAGGAACAATGGGGCGGTTACGGATACAACCGCCGATACGGCAAACATGACGTTACCCTTGGTCTGTGTGGTTCCAAGGAAGCTGGCAACCTTTGGGATCATCGTCTGATTTTCTTTGGACAATAGCATCGTTGTCACCGCAAAATCATTATAGGCTAGCAGAAACGAAAATAGTCCCGTGGTAATCACCCCCGGCCACATCACCGGAATGATGACATTGCGAAAGGCCTGAAACCGCGTGCAACCATCTACCATCGCGCTTTCGTCCAACTCGGCAGGAATGTTCTTAAAGAACGAATGTAGCATCCACAGGGTAAATGGCTGATTGATCGCGACCAGAACGATGATTGTCGTCGCCGTATGCCCCCAAAGGTTCCATTGAAAGAACACTGGAAGATAGCCCGACACCAGCGTGATCGGTGGCATGGCCCGAAAGATCAGCGCCGAAAGCAGGAACCAAAAGGCATAGCGATAGGTAGACCGCGCCAGCGCATAGCCCCCTAACGTTCCCAGCGTCAGCGATATGGTAACCACAAAGAAACATACAATGACGGAATTCCAGGCTGCGAGCCAGAATTTTTCTTGAACCCAGGCCCCGTAATATCCATCACCAGTAACGCGCGCGCCGGTTTCGCTGACCGTCAGCTTGCCGGTCAGCGCGTTAGCCCAATTGGCCTTAGAAAAGAAATCGCCCTCTACCTTAAAAGATCCCCAAAGCGTCCAGAGGAAAGGAAAGGCGGCAAGGATCATCCAGATTGCCAGTACGCCGATGACCAGAAAAGTGATTGCGACGGGTTGGCGTTGTGCTTTGCTAGACATGTTTCACCTATTTCCGATCGAATTCGCGCCAAGTGCGCACCAAAACCGGCGACAAAAGGATCGCGACACCAATAATTGTCAGAACAGAGGTCGCGGCCGCCGAAGACAGCTGGCGCGTCTCGCCACCAAGATCGTTGAAGATTGCCCAACTTAGCGATGTTGCATGGGCTTCTGCGGAGAAACTGACGATGGGTTCAAAGACCCGGAAATTATCCATCAGCTGCATAAGGGCGATAAACGTGGTCAATGGCAGCAGGTGCGGGATAATAACGTGGCGGATTTGCAGCCAGCGATTGGCGCCGTCCACGCGCGCAGCTTCCAATGTGTCCTGATTTACCGATTGAAGCCCGGCGTAGTAGACAATGAACGCAAAGGGCGCGGCATGCCATACGCCATAGACCATCAGCATGATCCAGGTCAGCGGCGTCGAGGCCTTGACCGAAAGGTCCGGATCACCGGCCAAGTATTGCAAAGTCGCGCCGATAATTCCACGCGCATCCACCATCCAGAACAGGATCAGCGCGCCCACCAACGGGGTGATCATCATGGGCAGAAGCGAAAAGAAAATCAGCGGTCCACGAATTTTCTGAACTGCGGCGTTGACTGCGACGGCAATGATAAATCCAAAAATGATTACCAGCGGCGTGACAATGAAGGTGAATGTCAGAGTAAATCCTATGGCCTTATAAAACGGCAGGTTCAGCATCTGCGATCCGAATTCACGCCAACTGTTGGATTGCTGCCAATTCTCCCCGACTTTGTTGATCGCAAGGTGATTTATGTCCGCATATGTCGTTAGACCGGCGAACTGCCCAAGCGGGCGTTCAGCGCGCAATGCAGCGGTCGCGCCCTGATCAACGGTGGTGGATTCTTTGCAGCCGAACAGGTCACAAGTTTCAACGGTTTTGATCACCTGTTCGTGGTCGACGTGAACCGATTGCACGAGAACCGAAACAATCGGAAAAAAGATAAACAACAACATTGCCAAGGCCGACGGAAGAACAAACCAGAAAAAGGGTTTATGTTTCATAATCTTGATGCCCCCGGGCGTCAGTCAAGGTTGTGGGGAAATCCGGGGCAGATAGCTCCGCCCCGGAACAATGGGTTCCTTAGTTCAGGAAGCCTTTTTCTTTTGCAGCAGCGGTATAGGCTGCTTCAGCGTCTGCCAGCGCCTGTTCGGCGCTTTCCTTGCCAAGCAGGAAGTCTGCAAGGTTGTTGCCCAACGCGGTGTGGAGCAGGCCATGATATGGCAGCATTGGGTACGACGTTGTGCCTGCCGCGATTGCTGCAAATACGCCGTCATTGACCGGTGCAGGGGTGTAGCCTTCGATCATCCAGACGGCCTGCCCCATGGTTTCGTCATTCAGGATTGCGGGGCTGGTGCCGTGCTTCATAGCAAGGAACGTCGCAACCGCGTCTTCATCCGACACGTTCTTGGCAACGGTCCAGCCGTCCCACCACAGGGTCGAGGCCGGCGTCGAACCGCCACCAACTGTCAGCGGTGCGCCAACAGTAATGTTGGAATAAACCTGCTCTTCCGCGCCTTCGGCATCCATCAGGTTGCCCATGCGGGATCCCCACATATTCATGAGGATGACGTTGCCGGCTTCCATTTCAGCGCCAGTTGCGTTGGAATCGTGCGTCAGGAAGTCAGGGTTCATGTATTCGGTCAACGCCTTCATCATGTTCAGAGCTGCAACACCTTGAGCATTATTAATTGAGACTTCGGCTGTGCCGGGCTTATAGAATTCGCCGCTATGACCGATGTACATGTTTGTGAATTCCTGGGCCAGGTTCCAACCCGCCGCATAGGCGCCGCCCACGGGGTATTTGCTGATGCCTGCTGCGCGGATTTTCTCGGCAGCTTCCAGAACTTCTTCGTAGGTGCTTGGTACATCAACGCCGATTTCAGCCAGAACGTCCTTGCGATAGGCCAGCGTCTGAGCGTTTGCCATAAAGGCCACAGCCATGATGTTGCCGTCGATGGTAATCAGCTGGTTCCTGGGGATGTCCTGACCATATTCTGCAACAAGATCATTCAACGGGCGAACGACGTCTTCGTTCATCAGCGCCACGAGTGACGAGTTCGCGATGATCGCCGAGGTATACTCGGCCGGGTTGCCGCTCATGCCGTCGACGTTGATCTTCTGGTGATCCGCGGTCAGGTTCGCTTTGACCTCACCGCCGTTACAGGTACCAGCACCATTGGCCACGGTGTGAATCGCCGGAAACTCGTTGCCAACAATGCTGACATTGCCGGAAATCTCGCAGCCCGCATACGCGGTGCCTGCGGTGATTGCTAATGCGCTCGCAAGCGCCACTCTTTTTAGAAACATCTCGTCTCTCTCCCTGTTATTTGGATGCATCTTGCAAGTCTGCACCCGATGACCCCGCCGAGGCGGGAAATTGCGGGGATTACCCCACGATACGCGCACCCGTTTCAGCTTCGAAAAGGTTACAATGTTCCCTGGGCACCTCTATCGACACGATATCGTCGATTTCCGCCCTGTAATTCTTGTCCGCTTTCACAGAGACCAACGCGCCGCCAATGCGCACGCTTACCATTGTGGCGTCGCCCAACAGCTCCATGGTGTAGATCGGAGCATTGATCTGCCCGCCGCTTTCGACAACTCTGGCATCTTCAGCGCGGAAGCCGAGCGTTACAGGGCCATCTGCTGCGCTGAGTCCACTGACTTCAACGTTTTGGGCTGAGAATGTACCGCCTTTGATTGCCCCATCCATGAGGTTCATCGCCGGATTGCCGATGAAGCTGGCAACAAATGCATTCGCGGGATGGTCGTAAATCTCAACGGGGGTTCCCACTTGCTGCACCACACCCGCCTTCATGATCACGACCCTATCCGCCAGCGTCATGGCTTCAATCTGGTCATGGGTCACGTAGATCGTCGTTACGGCCAACTCGTGTGACAGGTTCTTGATTTGCGCGCGGGTCGAAACCCGCAGTTTGGCATCGAGATTGGATAGCGGTTCGTCCATCAAAAACACGTTCGGTTCCCGAACAACCGCGCGGGCGAGTGCGACGCGCTGGCGTTGACCGCCCGATAGTTCGGCCGGTTTGCGATGCAGGAAATCATCAAGTTCAACCATAGCACTGGCCCGACGCACTTTTTCATCGTGGGTCTTCGGGTCAACGCCACGCACACGCAAAGGAAAGCGGATGTTTTCGTAGACATTCATATTCGGGTAGAGCGCGTAGCTTTGAAAAACCATCGCGACGTCGCGATCTTTGGGTTCCAAATCGTTCACCCGCACCCCGTCGACCAGAATGTCGCCTGCGGTCGCGTCTTCAAGCCCTGCAATCATCCGCATCGTTGTGGTTTTGCCGCAACCGGACGGTCCCAGCAGAACCAAGAACTCCTTGTCTGCAATGGTGAGGTCAAATTCGTGAACACCCACGAACGACCCCCAACGTTTGGATAAATTGCGGAGCTGGATTTCGGCCACATCTTCCCCCTGATAGAATGCGCACACCATTTTTTGCGTTCGCTTCCAAAGACTATAGACAGCGGGCGATTTGTTTGGCAAGTTGTTTTTGCAAGCGAATGCAAAAATTGAGAAAACTGGAAAACGCGACGATGAAAGCCGACTTTAGTGCAGAAAAACAACTTGTTAGAGATTTCTATGCGCGCCTCGACAAGGCATGCGAGACGGATATTCCAGAGCTTTTGGAAGCATTCACATCGCCTGAATATCTGTGGCGAGGATTTCATCCCTTCAACGAAATCACCTCGGCGCAAGAAGTCGGCGAATCGTTTTGGCAGCCCCTGCGAGGTGCGCTGACCTCACTTCAGAGACGTCTTGACGTCTTTATGGCCGGGCAGAATTCGATTGCCGAGCAGGGTGGTGTATGGGTTGTTTCCATGGGCCATCTGATGGGGCTGTTCGACCAACCTTGGCTGGGCATCCCCCCGACCGGCAAAATCGCCATGCTGCGCTATTGCGAATTTAATCGGGTGGACAATGGCAAAATCACCGAAACCGCGATGTTTTTCGACATCCCTCACCTGATGATGCAGGCAGGACTGCAACCGTTTCCGCCGCAAACAGCGGCGCATTTAGTGCAACCCGGTCCAATGACTCACGATGGGCTGATGTTTGACCCCCAAAACCCCGAAGAAGGGCGTAAAACGATGGACGCGATCAATGCAATGATCAGCGACCTGGGAACCTGGGCTTTGGGGTTGCCGCTGGAAGAAGAACTGGCGCGAACCTGGAATGACGACATGATTTGGTGGGGACCCGCAGGCATCGGTGCGACCTACACAATCGAACGCTATGCCAAACAGCATTCCGGTCCATTTCGGGCTTCATTCTCGGACAGGTCTTCGACCGGACACATTTGTAGACTGGCTGAGGGACACTTTGGTGGATTTTTTGGCTGGCCGAACTTCACGGCTGTTCATACCGGTGGCTTCATGGGAATGCCTGCCAGTGAAGAACGCGGTGAAATGCGGGTGATCGACATTTACCGGCGGGACGGAGCCAAGCTAACTGAAAATTGGGTTTTCATTGACTTGCTGCATTTTTGGAACACGCAGGGCGTTGATATTCTGGCACGCACCACAGGGATATCCACCGGACAAGAAACCGGAGCTAGAGGCGCGCAAAAATGATTGATGCCCACCACCACCTTTGGGATTTGAGCGCGGTTCACTATCCATGGCTTATGGCACGCGGTGTCGAACGGTTCTTTGGAGACCCAACACCAATTCAACGCAATTATCTGATCGATGAATTCCGCTCAGAGGCTTCGGTCCAAGGAATTGCTGCTTCGGTCCATATTCAAGTTGGTGCCGAAGACGGAATGGCTGAGGCGCGGTGGGTTCAGGCCGTGGCTGACGCCAATCCCGACTGGCCGTTGAAACAAGTGGTTTTTGTTGATCTCACCGCTGATGATCTGGATGCCCGGCTGGATGCATTTCAGGAACTGCCCAGCGTCGTCGGCGTGCGCCAGATTGTTGGTCGCGCGCTCGGCGAAGACGCTGAGACCGGAACAAACACGCTGCTAGACAACCCTGCTTTTGTGGCCGGCCTGCAAAACGCTGGAGAACGCGAGCTGAGCTTTGATCTTCAGTTGATACCGGAGTTGATGGGAAAAACCGCCGAGCTTCTGGCCCGGGCCCCTGACACCGCTGTCGCCCTTTGCCATGCGGGTTCTCCACATGATCGGTCAAGCGACGGGCTGGCGCGTTGGACAGGCGAACTGGCTGCACTGTCAGATCTGCCGCAGGTGCGATGCAAGCTGTCTGGCCTGGGCATGTTTGATCATGACTGGGTCTCGGAGAGCTTCCGCCCCATTGTCGAAACCTGCCTAGATCAATTCAGCCCCAATCGCGTGATGTTTGGATCAAATTTTCCGGTGGATAAGTTGTATTCCGACTATGCCACACTGATTCAAGCCTTTCGCGACCTTGTTCCGCGCGAGATGCATCAAGCGGTTTTCAACAATACGGCTGCAGATTTCTACTCCATGTTTCAGGATAGTGCGACCGGTAGCCTAGAGGCTTAAATGAACGGTTTGACCTCGCGTGAGATCATACCAGATGAGCAGCTGCCTTGGTGAGATTCGCTGCACAGCCGAAAATGCAAGACCGCGAATAAATGAGCTTTCTGCGTCAGCATAGCTGCGATTACACAAGGCGGTTTTTCTGCGTCTTGATGTTCTGACCAGGTTGCAGTGGAAGTTCGGTCTTGGTTCAGTCGAAATCGACAGCGTTGAGTGACCAGTCTCGTGACGTGGGCTGCGACGCAGCGAAAACCGCGCCGCAACTGCGAATGGATGCTGCGTCCACAGTAGCCGCGTGAGCGAAAGGCAGCAAAGTCCGCATGGCTGACTTTTGTACAGCGCGCCGCGAACAGCAGTTTTGAGCCCAAACTTACTGGATGCTCAATCGGCCGCGAAAGCTCGCCAATCTATTTTGGATAGTATTGCGCACCTACTCGAACATTAATGTATGTAATAGGTAAAGCCTGTAAATATTTACCGTCACACAATGGTGGGTCAAAGCCCATATTGCATGATGCTGCGTCGTGTATGAACGTCAGCTTTGACCGGAGTGGCGCGAAAACTCATCTGGCAGTCTCGCGCCACGAATCTCTGGTGCCTAGTTCTCGACAGCAGCTTTCAGCTCTGCATTGAACGTTTGATACATAGGCAGCAACTGGGTCACGAAGTTCACAGCATAGGGGTTATCGACGTGAATTCTGAGCAATTGAGCGAAGCTGTGGAGTTGTTGTAAACAATTGGCCCAGTGCGGACCTTCGAACAAGGTGCAGCTAATGGCGGGTCAGAGCCCATCGCGAGAGTGCCAAAACCCCACTGCAAGCGCTGGCAGCACGAAATATGCTGCCAGCGCATTGGGCGGCGTCTGCATTTGGGGATTACCAAATCATCCTTTGTCTGATTCCAGATCAAAAACAAGGAGGTGATCTTGAGCAGGCGGGTTTTGACGGATAGGCAGTGGGCCATTATCGCGCCTTTGGTTCCAGGCAAGAAAGGGGGTCGCGGGCGCACTGGAACAGACAACCGCTTGTCCCAGGACCCAATCCTTTGGCTAGCGCGAGGCTTTAGACAAGGCGATACTGCGCGGCTTTGTTACGCAAGAAGGGCAATCCTTTGTCCATCACGGCCTGAAAGTCAGGAGCGACGGGTCGCCATACGGACAATCCATGCGCAAGTTCCGGCGGCATATTGATGAAGCTTTCCATCGCCAGACCACCTGTGAAATTAATTGCAGCCAATGTGGCAAAAATCTCGTCCCAATCGCAACAGCCCTCACCGGGTGTCCCACGATCACTTTCGGAGAGGTGTATGTATTTGAGATGCTCACGTGCATCGAGAATGCCGCTAGCAGCGCCCTTTTCCTCGATGTTCATGTGGTATGTATCGAGATGAATAAAGATGTTGTCTGATCCGATACGCTCGATCATGTCACGGGCTTGCCAACCGGTATTGAGGAGATGCGTTTCGTACCTGTTGACAGGCTCAATGCCGAACCGGAGGCCCAGTGATTTTGCGTAGCTGGCACAGGCTTCCAGAGCGCGCGCTACGTTTGATAGTTCGGCTTCAGTCGGAGGTATGTCAGTGCGTTCCCCGATCCCGCCATAAGTCACGCCAGAGACAGCCTCTGCGCCCATTTCTTTGGCTTTGTCGAAGACCCCTTTCATGAATGCGATTGCGCTTTCGGGATCTCTCGATGGCCAAACGGCCTCCGGCAATCCGAGCGAACAGACCGCCCTCATATCATTGTCTTCTAGAAGCTTTCGCGTGTGCGCTGCGTCTACTGACGGCGCATCAAGCAGTGCGATTTCCAGAAAATCCATTTTGTAGTCGACAGCAGCTTGCACCGCTCGCTCGGTACCTTCGCGGTCCCATTTCATGGTCCACATGCTGGTATGAACACCAAATCCCTCCAATTTAATTCCTCCTGTTATTGGTTAGGTAGAGACGTGCTGCAGCCCAGCGAAGGGCCATGACGCCGATTAAAAACAGACCCCAGACGGCTGTGGCCAAGTGTTGGTTTGCACCGATTAGGTTCAAACCAGACGAAAGAGCTTGTAGGGTGCAAAGAGCGAGAACGACCGGGGCAACACGTCCGAAGCCGCCGAAGGGATCGAGGCCTCCAAGGAAGCAGGCCAAGACAGTCACCAGAAGAAGCGCTTCGCCGTGCCCAACCCGTACCGAGTTGAAGCGTGCGGCCATCAAGATGCCTGCGATTGCGCAGACGACGCCCGAAAGTGTGTAGATCATTATTAATGTGCGGCGTGTGTTGATGCCGGAATACTCTGATGCCTCGATGTTTGAGCCGATCATGTAGACAGAGAAACCATGCTTTGAGTGGCTTAAAATGATGTGCCATAAAAGCGCAACGCCCAAGAAAATCAGCAACGGGATTGGTACGCCGAGGATAGATCCGTGTCCCATAGTTTCCATGAACGGTGGGAACCCCGAGATGTCGCCCCCCTTCGTAAGAAACTCTCCCAACCCACGAAGAAATATCATCATCGCAAGCGATGCCAAAATAGGATGGGCTCCCAAATAAGCAACGACTAGCCCCATCAAGAAGCCAGACAACGCACCAACGATAAGGGCTGCCAAAACACCAAGTGCGAAAGCCCCATAACCTGCCTCGGCACCACCAAACTTGATGAGAACAGACGCCAGCGCCAGGCCCGCAATATTGGCTTGGAAGATAATGGCGAGGTTCAATCCTCCTGATAGAATGGGCACCATCATCGCCAAAGTCAGAAGTCCTAGAACCGGCAGCTGGAAGGCCATTGACCCAAAGTTTGAGCCTGTCAAAAAGAGTGGCGTGGACGACGAGAAGCCGATAATGACTACCGCGAGGCCTCCAAGAAGAAACAAGTTCTCGGTCCCTATTGCGGTTTGAGCACGTTTAAGTAGCGTCATTGTTAGACCCTCTTTTCAGTTTTTTTTGGGGTCGCCTCAAGAGAGAGGACATGTCGATCTTCACGTTCGAAGTTGAGATGGCGATCAAGATCGTCGCACCGATAATCATTTGGAATGCAAAAGGTGAGACCCCAAGCAGATTGAGACCGTTCTGAGTGATGGCAACAAAGAACACACCTAAGACACATCCAATGACGGTTCCTCGACCACCACCAAGTCGTGCGCCGCCAAGCACGACAGCAGCGAGAACATCTAGTTCCCGGCCGTAAAGTGCGTTTGGAACCACTTCCTTTGCTATGTTCACCTGCATCAGGCCACCAATACCGGCCATCATGCCACACCATCCAAAGGCAATAGCCTGCATGAGCGCAATGTTGACACCTGCGCGACGCGCTCCTTCTGGATTATCCCCGAAGGCATAGAGTTGGCGGCCAATATTCGTGCGGCGGATGAGGATCGCAGTCGCAATCAAGCATACGGCCATAATAGCTACTGAAAGATGCAGTTCAGACCAAACGCCCGATGCCGATTGGTACTCAAACAAGAATATTCTATCGACCCACCAGTCAGGCAACGTATAGATACTGCGGCCTTTGGTGAAAAACATCAGTAACCCGAAGAACGCATTGAATGTGGCGATCGTGATAACGATCGAAACTATGCGAAACCCGTGGATCAAAGCCGCATTGATCAAGCCTAAACCAAGCCCCAACGACCCTGCTGTAAGAATACCGAATGCCCAATTGCCACCTCCGATGACGCCAAATATCTGCGCTGCGAGATACTGAACCATCGATGCAGCAACGGCGAATGAGATGTCGATGCCGCCCGCTACGAGAACGACCAGTAGCCCAACCGCCCAAATCAGATTGATTGAGTTATTGTTCAAGAGCGACGTAAGGTTCGCGACGGTTAAGAACGTATCTGTCGTCAGACCGAGGCCGATGATCATAATCATCAAGACGACGAAAAGGCGGATTTCAACTATATTTGCGGAGAGAGCTTTACGCATAGATTTGCTCCTCCAGATCAGGCACGGAAACGGATCGGGGGTCATACTCAGCTTGGACCCGACCATCCGCCATGTGGAGAATGCGGTCAGAGTTAAAGTAGGCTTCTGTGATCTCGTCCGTGATCAATAGGATCGCCAGTCCTTTGTCCGCAAGTTCGCGCACAATCCTAAATATCCCGGCACGCGCCCCGACATCCACACCAACAGTTGGGCTGTCGAGAATGAGTAGCTTGGGTTCTGTCGCGAGCCATTTGGCCAGGACTACACGCTGTTGATTGCCACCTGACAAAGTGGAAACAGCGTCGCTTGGCGTCCCAATTTTTACCGCAAGTTGTTCTATCCAGCTGTCGACCAAGTTGGTCTTTTTTCGGCCTGAGATAAGGCCTGTCGTGGCAAGAATACGGTCTAAGACAGAGGTGACCGTGTTGTCTGCAATTGACTGAGGTTGAACGAGGCCAAGCGTCAAACGGTCTTCTGAAACATAAGCGATGCCATGGCCAATTGCTTCGCGGATTGAACGCGGTTTTATTGGGCTGCCATCCAGATGAATGGTTCCTTCATCGAGCCGCGACATCCCAATTAGCGCATGAGCCAACTCCGTCCGCCCAGCCCCGATCAAGCCAGTCATACCCAACACTTCGCCTTGCCGGATGGAAAACGAGACGTCTTCAAATTCTCCGTTCCGATGCAAGTTCTTTACTTCCAACATTTTGCTGGCGTCAGACTTGTCTCGTGCGTGGATTTCAGTCTCCAGCGTGTGACCGGTCATCAACTCGCCTAGACGGCTTTGGGACATACCTTTAGTCGGATAGACACCGACCAGCTTGCCATCTCGGACAACAGTTACACGTTCGGCAATGTCTAGAACTTCCGCCAATCTGTGGCTTACGAAGACAACCGCCACGCCTTCAGCAGAGAGGTTACGGACAATTTCCAGAAGTACATCGGTTTCACTCTGAGTGAGCGACGCTGTTGGTTCATCCATGAAAACGAGTTTGGCATTGCTCATCAATGCCCGAGCAATCGCTACGACTTGGCGTTGTGCAATCGGCAAAGCGTTCAAAGGCATATCTAGGTCGAGTGAAACCCCGAGCCGGTCCATAACAGCGTGCGCGCGGGACCGGATGCTCTTGAGGTCAGCCAATTTCGGGCGGCCACCCACAAGCTCATCAAAGCCGATGTTTTCGGCAACGGTCATGTGCGAGAACAATGCGAGATCTTGCCAAATTACGGCGATCCCGTTGACGCGCGCGCGTATTGGATTGTTTGTCGTTATCTTTTGACCGAATACTTCGATCTGCGTTCCGTCATCTGGCTGATAAACACCCGTCACAATCTTGATCAGGGTGCTCTTTCCACAACCATTCTCCCCTGCCAAACAATGGACTTCGCCAACTCGTACATCGAGAGCTACTTTATCCAGGGCTTGGACGCCTCCAAAGCGTTTGGAAACATGCTGCATTCGCAATGCATAAGGTTCTTCTGATCTGCTCATAGCGCCAATACCTCTTAAACCGGTGGGTCCGCATCGGTATCATTTTGGGGAAATTTAGAAAAATGCGCGCCGCCTTGGGAGCCGGCGGCGCGCAAATCAGGCAATAGAACTTAGAGGCCTTTTTCGGCCAGTACGTCCACAGTTTCAGCGTTAATCTCAAGGAGATTATCAGTGATGATGTTGCGTGTTGCCGCATCAGGGCTGACTGCGCCAAGACCCTCGATCGTGGTACCTTCAGTAATCTCAGCACCTTCCACGAGCATATTGCCAAGCGTCACGAAAACGCGTCCAGCTTCGGCCGGATTCCACATGTAACCACCAGCAATTACGCCATCTTTGACAAGCTGACGACCCTGACCTGGTGAGAAAGGACCCATAACGTGAACCTGTCCTGCAAGACGACGCTCTTCGATCGCACGACCGGCGCCAATCGGTCCTTGGCTACCAAAAGCCAGAATACCTCGCAGATCATCGTTTGCAGCCATCAGATCAAGGGCGGTTGAACGGCTGTCGTCAACGCTCTCAGCCACGCCGTAACGATCACCGACTTTGGTCAGACCCTCACAGTTCCCATCCAACCAAGAGACAGCAGCGTCGGCCCAAGCATTGTGCAGTGGCACGGTCAGAGACCCAACATACACAGCGTAGCTGCCTGGCTTCTCTGCACTTTCACAGAGGAGCTGCGCGTGTGCCTCACCGAAACCAACTGCTGATGCCAGCTCAAAATTCCAGTCGACGTTGTTCAGGCCAGGGCCTTCATGTGCGATAACTGTGATGCCGGCTTCGCGTGCTTTTGTCAGAACCGGCTCAAGAGCGGCTTCGTCGTTCGGGACAACCCCAATGACATCCACGCCTTTTGCGATAAGATCTTCGATCGCACGAACCTGCAACGCAGGGTCAGCAGAAGTTGGCCCAATCATCTCGGCGGAAACGCCAAGCTCTTCGGCGCGCTCTAAGATACCCTGCTCCATGGCGTTGAACCAAGGGATACCGCCGATTTTAACTACGATGCCCATTTGGACATCTTCAGCCATGGCTGAGGTACCCAGTACGGTGGCCAGAGCAAGTCCAGACAAAAGTGTATTACGGAAATTCATGATATTCCTCCCTGATGGGCCTTGATTGGCCCGTCTCCAAATTAACCGCCAGCGTGTCCGCCCTCCTCTTGAAGACTGATCAAGTTAGCTCCGCACTATCGATGGTGCATTTACTTGTTTGAGTCAAGCACTATCGATAGTGCATCTAGTTAATATTTCGCCAAGAACAGACTCAAGAGCATTTGCGCTATCGATAGCGTCAAGCTATAGTTTGACAAAAATACTTAAAGAGAAGTGGCAAACTAACGTGACAACAGGCAGCAAACAGACGATATACGATATCGCAAAAAAGGCCGGTGTCTCGGCGTCTACAGTTGGGTCAGCGCTCAACGGATCATGGAAATCTCGCCGAATCAGCGAGACTACAGTCCAGCGCATTCAAGCGATCGCCGACGAGATGAATTACTCCGTAAATTTGCAGGCGCGCGCACTACGAAGTACAAAGTCTGGTCTTGTTGGGATGATCCTCCCTCAGCACGACAACAGGTTTTTCTCATCAGTAGGACAGTGCTTTTCTAACGAAACCCGTTCACGAGACGCCCTACCCGTCATAGTCTCAACACGAAGAGAACGAGACCAAGAACTCGAAGCCGTACAGGGCCTAATTAACGCCTCAGTCGATGCACTTATGCTTGTTGGAACCTCACACCCTGAAATACTTAGTGAGGTGTGCCAGAAGGCAAAGGTCGCGCACGTATTTCTGGACCAGCCATGCAGCAATGCACCATCCGTCGTGTCCGAGAATAAGGGTGGCGCACGTAAACTCACAGAAGTCTTGCTAACCGAGAATAATCCCGACTATTCTGAGGAGGTTGTCTTTCTTGGTGGCAATGCCAAACTACCCGCGACAGCTCAACGCGTAGTTGGCTTCAAAGAAGCGCTGTTGGAGCATGGTCATGAACCAACCAACTACAGAATATTGGCTTGTGGTTATCAACGGTCTGCTGCGAGAGAGGCTCTGGCAACAATCTATAAAGAGCGGCAGAAGCTACCGTCTGTCATGCTCATCAATTCTATCGGGTGTTTTGAAGGCGCTCTCCAGTTTCTGAGTCAGTTGTCAAATTCTGAAGTGGACGCTTGCGCAATCGGTGCGTTTGACTTCGATCCCTTCGGAGGCCTTCTACGACACCCGGTGCCAATGATGCGCCAGAGAGCCGAAATGATGGTTAAACGCGCGTACCAGCATCTTGACGATAAAGATTCCGCGCCACAAATCACGTATATCGAACCGGAATTAATACTGCCGAACCACTTGCACGCGAGTTGACGGCTTGGAAACAAACTGAGGCACAGCCTGATTGAGCGCACCCTTCCCTTCGCTGAAGGCAGCGTTAGAGATCAAAGCGCTACCTAATGTCAATCGGCATCGAACTTTGACCCCGTATCGGCGTCCAATATTGACTTCTTTTGTGCTCAGCAGGCCCGGCGCTGCATAGTCTTCATATAGAGCAGCTGCGGCGGGTCTGCGGTGTTTCGGATTTGCGCTATGCGCGGTTCCTGAAGCGCCAGCTTTCGTTGCCGGTCTGGAAGATCTCGCAATTCTTGAAGCCGGCTACGATGTAATAATTATTTCTGCGGACCTGTCCAGTCGCGACGCGGCGGGCGAGCTCGTTGCTAAAGTGATCGAGCAAGCAGGCCAGATCGAACAAAGTTAATAGAAAACCAGCATGCAGAAATGCACGGTCGTTCGTTTTCTTCTCTCCAAGTGATTTTTACACGCAGCAAGATCATTGGACCGCTTTAGCGTGCAACGGCACGTGCCGTTCGGATGACCGCTTCGGTAACGCTAGCAGCTTCACGGTAATAGGCGCGCCGCACATGCGAACACTTTCTGCGTCAGCACACGCTGCAAGTGCATCAGGCTGGTTTGTCCGCATATCAGCCGTTAGTGCTTGGCGAACGCAATGTCTGCTTCCTCAGTTGGTGGTGGCAAACAAAATTACCTCCGAATGAATTTACAACTCTAATACTAAAGGCCCGTGGTCCGAGACGCGGGGCCCTGGGATTGGGGGGAGGCGGTCCGTGGGCCTGCGGCTCAATTGCATGGATCAGGCGCAGTAACCCCTATTTTTAGGCGGTCAAATACCTACGCATGGGGCACTGCCCCTTAAGTTCGAATCTAAACGTAGCTTCCGCCTTAGATGAGATATGGGTTTTGACCTGCCTGATCGTATCAAGAAGACCCTAATTTACTGTCAAACAGATGTTTTTTGTAACCCATTTGTAACCCAAA
>ERZ1039804.669-NODE-669-length-21313-cov-6.687929_pt1 | contig 21313 bp, 22 predicted proteins | sample MGYA00383089_ERZ1039804 | MGnify/ENA primary metagenome ERZ1039804 (study PRJEB29581, sample SAMEA5548359) | metagenome | biome: marine; feature: coastal; material: water | depth 1 m | study: Short-term variability in the microbial, nano- and picoplankton dynamics...
GCTACATCAACAATTAATTCCTTTCCCGAATTAACAATTAAACTTCTTTTCAAAACAGGGCTATATCCCATAAAAGTAAATCGAATATCTACCCTTCCTACCGGAACGTTTTTTAAGGTGAAATATCCAAAAATGTCTGTAAAAACTATATTTGATGAATCACCTGATAAAAGCTGCACCATTACTCCTGGAATTTCTAATTTCGATTCTGAATCGACAACTTTTCCTTTTACATTTTGTGTAAAATCTTGCGCATAAACAATTAGGTTAAAACATATGAAAAAACAGAATAGACTTTTTTTAATATTCATTTTGATAAAATTAGGCTACAATTTTAAAGGAAACATTTAAATCAAATAGATAATAGTAATATTTAACGAACGGTTTTATTTGTATGCTCAACGGAAAAAAATAAATGATGAAACAAAATGAACCTTAAAACGTATAAACGCCATGAAAATCACACCTTTCATTTTGTTACTGTTGATACTCAGCATATCTACTTTTGCACAAACAGATTCATCAAATATAGCTCCCAATACTTTTGATTGTGAAGTCAAAACAAACGGTGTTTACTATGCAAACTTAGATAAAGAAACAAATATTTATATTCACTTTCATGAAAACGACACAGTTGTAACAACTAGTTCGGTAAAAGATGTTGACTTGGCATCTAAATTTGTAAATAAAACACTAGGTGCCGGAATACTATTTGGAAAATACTTTTCAAGTGATCGCACATGCAACCTCAGAATTAAAGCTAAAAACGAATATTCAAAAGTTAAAATGGACGGAATTATAAGAGACGATAAATTAGTTCTTACTGTTGTAAACGTCACTGAAAACACTGCAAGAGATTTTGTTTTCCATTTTCACGAGTTAAAGAAGTAATTGATTATTTCAAAAGAAAGTAAAGGATGCATTCTCCATAATAACAACTTCGAAAGTAATAACACAAGATTATAATCAAGCAAAAAAACACGCTTCTATTGGATTTAAAATAGCTAAAAAGCAAATACATTAATTTAAAATTTTATGTGTGTTATTTCCTAAAACAGGAATGACTGGAAAGATTTCCAAATCGATAAAAGAAAGATTAAATATATTTTCAGAGCTCTTATCTGTAAATCAATAATAATTAACTTACCCACTTCAATCATTGAATTGAGAACTTTAACTTTAAACATGAAAAATCAAATTAAAGTTGATATTGTTTCTGATATTGTATGTCCATGGTGTTATATTGGAAAAAGAAGGTTGGAACTTGCGATTGCACAATTAGAAAACGAAATAGATTTTAAAGTTGATTATATTCCTTTTGAATTAAACCCTGGAAGCAAAAATTCAAACCTACATCTGTTTGATTACTTGGCTGAAAAATATGGTTCAGCTGATCATGTTGAACAAATGAGTAAAAAAATTGAAGAGGTTGCATGCGATTTGGGAATAGAAATGAATTTTGAAAACATAAACTTTACAGCCAATACTTTAATGGCGCATCAATTACTTGAGTGTGTTACCAATCCACAAGAAAAATCAAAACTTAAAGAGGCTTTATTAAAAGCTTACTTTACTCATAACATTCACATTGGTATAAAAGACAACCTAATTAAAATTGCTAAAGAAGTTAAAATTTCAAATAAGATTATTGAGCAGTTTGGTAATATCGACAATACAAAACAGGTTGAGGATAGACTAAACAGTATTAAAAAATCTGGAATTAACTCTGTACCGAGTTTTATTATTAACGACAAATTTTTAATTCAAGGCGCGCAAGAAACTGAAGTGTTTATAAAGGTCTTTACTGACATTTCTAAAGAAAAATAAGATGGACGAAAATTTTATGGCCGAAGCAGTTGAACTTTCAATTAAAGGAATGCTGAATAATGAAGGCGGCCCCTTTGGTGCTGTAGTTGTAAAAAATGGAGAAATCGTAGGAAAAGGAAATAATAAAGTTACCTCTACTTTCGATCCCACTGCTCACGCTGAAGTAGTTGCTATTAGGGACGCTTGTAAAAACTTAAACACTTTTCAATTAGACGATTGTATTATTTACACCTCATGTGAACCTTGTCCGATGTGTTTGGGCGCTATTTATTGGGCTAGACCAAAAGCTGTTTATTATGGCTGTACCAAACAAGATGCTGCCAACATTAATTTTGATGATGCTTTCATTTACAAAGAACTAAAAGCACCCATGACAAAAAGAAAAATACCCTTTAAACAACTTGGAAGAGAGAATGCGCTTAAAGCGTTTCAATTATGGAGTAAAAAACAAGATAAAAATTTGTACTAGCAGTACAATAAATTATTTTATTAGCTTCTTTACTGAAGCAAATATTCCTGAAAGAATAACCATTGAGATGGCTATTGGAATAAGCCATACTCCTATTGTTAATTGTGGCAAACCTAGCGTGTAGGTTAACATTAACGAGTGAACAGAGTTAAAAACAATCCAAATAAAAGGCAATACTAACATAATAATAACACCTAGTAATTTAGCGATAGAAACTAATAATGACTTAATGATTCCGGCTGGAGAATAACCCAATAAAATCAGCATTCTAATTCGGTCTTTATTTTGATAAATTAAACCTTTAATTTGAGATAAACTTAACGCCATACTAAGGATTAGAATAACGAAACCAAACACAAATACAACACCTAAAGTAATTTTTAAAACAGTTTTACTTTTTTGAACTACCAACTGCTCACCATTAACATCATAATCATTACGATCTAAATACTTGCGCAAAGTCTTATCCCCTGAATCCTTTACTTTTAAAACAACCATCGAAACTCTTGTTTGTGTATTTCCTGATAATTCATTATTTGCATAATCCAAGAAATTACGTGGCACTAGAACGCTTGAAATACGATCGGAAAACCCAACTACTCTAGCTTTAAATCTTAAGCGCTTACCGTCTTTTGTTAACTGTAAATCAACAGTGGCTTGCTTTATCGCTATTTTAGGAATAGGCGATCTACCCTGACTAGGCAAAACAGCATGATTTAATAAGGTTAGAAATTGATTGGATATTATAACAGGTATTTCTACTTGCCCTATTTCCCATTTAAAATTATCGGTGTCTGCATCAATAAAATCGGGCTTTACTGACGTGAAAAACATATCAAATCCATTTCCTCCAAAACGACCGTAGACTCTAAAATCATTCGACCATAATTCTGCCACATCCTCAATGAAATTTTGTTTTTTTAAACTAGCAATTTCATTTACCGAAAAATCAGGAGAGCTTAAACCTAAACTTGTAGAAACACCAACTTCTTTAGATATTTGTAAATATTGATACCCTTCTTCTTTTTCTGATTTATCCAGAATAAAAGAAACGTCATTAAACAACTGATAAACAGAGGCGATCAAAAAAGAACTTAATAAAATTCCAAAAACAGCAATTAACAATCCTAGTTTACTTTTACCTTGTAATAGTATGTTAACAATGTTTACTTTCATACTAAGCCATTCTAACCTTTTTAGTGTAGTCAAAATAATTATCCGAATATAAATTCGACAATATTAATCCTGCATTATTTTCAGTCACAACAGTTTTAATTAGAGCAATTGCTTTTTGAGTATTCACTTCATCCAAAGCACTAAAGGGCTCGTCAAGTAATAACCAGGAAAACTGCATACATAAAGATCTTAATATTGCTATTCGTTGCTTTTCACCCCTTGACAAAAGAGCAACTTTTTTGTCCAACAATTCATAAACGTCAAGACTTTTAGCCATTTTAACTATTTCATCCTTAGTATATGCATTGGTCAACTGATTTTTAATTTGAATGTTTTCAATTGCTGTTAATTCATCCAATAATTGAAGATCTTGAAATACAATGGCTATTTGACTACTTCTTAGCTTACTCCAGTCTTCTTGTGATGAATTTTTAACAGACTCACCTTGTATTATTAATTCACCTTTAAAATCGTTTCTTATTCCGTACAAAATCCCCATTAAAGTAGATTTCCCCGAACCTGAAGGCGCCAAAATATGAATATAATTTTCAGGTTTTAAATGAAGTTCTTTCTTCCACACCTCTCCAACAATTGATAGGGATCCTATTAACGGATTTGGTGCAATATTTTTTAAGTAAATATCCATTTATAAGAATGCTGATACCATTGGCCCAACAGCTTTTCCAATTCCTTGAAATAATTTAATTGTCGTAATTAAACCATTATCCTTATTTGAAAAATTAATAATTGTTTCACCTTCAACAACTCCATATTTATCCATGACCTTCTCAGAAATAATGATATTTTTTAAATTCCCAATACCTTCAATAAAACCTAAAGCTGCTGCTTTGCTATCTCCTTGATTAATAATCCCCCCAATGTTTATATATGCTGATGTTCGGTTAGCTGAAATTAATTTGGTTAATTCTGGCGTTAATTTTCCCGTAAGGTTATTTAAAGCCGTTATTCCCTGAGGAGTTGTTGTTATAAACAAATATTCCTCTTTTAGGGCAAAATATAATTCATCGTTAAAGTTTGAAAAACCCTCAACTTTAGGTAATGCTGATGCAAAAAGGTTTAAAATCCCTTTCAATCGAGTTGGGTTTTTTACTGTTAAGCCAATAGATAACTGAGGAATTTTAATCTTAATTGTCTTTTGAGTAACAATGTCGTTACCTTCATCATCCATACTTGTAGTGTTAATCTCCTTCTCTATTTCATCAAATCCGTTTACTAAAGCCAGTATGTCTCCTTCAAAAAACTGAGACAATTGATCTATTTTAAATTTAATTGGTGAGTTTTCCATTTGCATATCCCAAGCTTTATCGATCTTGTACTCCTTCAAAAAATCAACTAAACCTTCAGGTTTTAATGAAATACTAGAAGCGAATAATGGATCTTGTTTAGAAGCCATTGGTAACAACCCAGAAATATTATTCGGCTTATCAAATTCGTTGTTGACATTTATTTGGGTTGGAGTTAAATATTGACGTTGAGATACTTTAACATTTCCATTGTTAAAATTAACCATGAATAGTGACTTAGCTCCTTTCATCGCTTCTTTTTTAATGCTTAAGGTTTCGAATAATTTAAAATTAAAAGCAATATCTAAGCCTGAATCAACCATATTTACAAAATCATCATTCCTAAACCAAGCGCTCAAATGCGAGTCATTATTTAAAGCAAAAGCAAAAGTAGAATCTTTAGCCGCTAATGAATTATCCGCTTCTTGTTTAAATAAATCTTCAGCTTCTTTAATTAAATCACCTCCAAATGTACCGTAATAGTAAATAGCAGTCGTTTCATTCCAAACTAATTTATGCTCTAACGTAATATCAGCTACTAACAAACCATTATCAGATAATACTTCTACATCAAAATTCTTCTCAATATAATCAGCAAATAACTCACTATCATTTAAAGGTAAAATTGCGCCAATCTTCGCATCAACAAAATTGGATCCTGTAGCGAAAAAATGATATTTAGTTAAACGTTGAATTCCAGCGTTTGCAGGATTTTTTATAAGATCTGATAATGGCCCGCTCGCAACATCATCTGTTAAATCGTTGTTTGCAATTAAATCAAAAAAAGCATCACTAAATATCTCTTTTGTATTTATGTTTATTACGGCACACGCATTTGCGGGAATAAAATTTGAATGCTGCACTTCAGCACTTCCACAAGAAGTAAAAAGTGCTGCAACTGAACTTATACAAAACGAAGCAATAATGACGTTTTTCTTCAATAATTTAGCCATAATTATAGTTTATTTCAGCAACAAATGTAATAGATTAAGACTTGTATTGAAAGTATATCAAGCGTTTTGTGCAGTTTTAAACTGGTAATCGTACAGTTTTTTATAATAGCCATCGGCAGAGAGCAATTCCTTATGCGTCCCCTCTTCTATTTTCTCTCCTTTATCGAGTACAATAATTTGATCAGCATTTTGAATCGTAGATAATCTGTGGGCGATGACAATTGAAGTTCTCCCTTCTGTTAATTTCTCAATGGCGGTTTGAATTAACCGTTCCGACTCTGTATCAATTGAAGAGGTAGCTTCATCCAAAATTAAGATTTGTGGGTTGTAAACGTAGGCTCTTAAAAATGCTAATAATTGACGTTGACCAACAGATAGAATGGCTCCTCGCTCCCGCACTTCATAATCGTAATTACCATCCAAACTTGAAATGAAATTATGAACTCCAATTAATTTAGCTCCTGCTACTACTTGCTCTTTTGATATGGTTTTATCTCTTAAAGTAATATTATTAAAAATTGTATCGTCAAATAAGAAAACATCTTGTAAAACAACAGCTGTTACTTTTCTTAAATGTTGCAATGTAAAGTCGTTAATATTAAGATTATCAATACAAATTGATCCCTTATCAATTTCGTAAAACTTAGTAAGAACATTAATTACCGAAGACTTACCTGCACCTGTTGCACCAACTAACGCCAAAGTCTTGCCTTCCTTAACATCAAATGAAACTCCTTTTAAAACATGATTCTCTTCTTTATACGCAAACCAAACATCGTTAAAAGAAATTTGTCCTTTAACAACAATACTTGAATCTTTTCCTTCATTTGTGATGTGTTCATCAGTATCCAAAACATTAAAAACTCGGTTTGCCGCAACCATTCCCATTTGTAGCGTATTAAAACGGTCAGCCAACATTCTTATCGGCCTATAAATCATATGTACAAAAAGAATAAATGCCATAATGTCTCCAATCTTAGCGTATCCTGAAATAACTCCTCTTGCCCCCCACCAAACTAATAAACCTATTGAAGTTGCGGATAGTATCTCCACTACAGGAAAAAAAACTGCATTTGCCCAAACTGTTTTTAGCCAAGCATCTCTATGAAGTGTATTTATTTCTTTAAACCTTCTTATTTCCTCTTTCTCGCGATTAAAGATTTGAACAATATTCATTCCCGTAACATGCTCCTGAATAAATGTATTAATTTTTGAAACGTGCTTCCTAACTTCAATGAATGCTGTTTTGATAGCGCGTTTAAAAAGAATGGTTGAAAAAATTAAAATTGGAACCGGAATTAAAACAATTAATGTTAAATGCCAATTGATATAAAACATAAATACTAGAACCACTGATAATTGTAAAAGATCACTCACAATATTAAGTAAGCCCGAAGAAAAAACCTCGGCAATTGTTTGAACATCAGATGTCACTCTGGTAACTAATGAGCCTATAGGTGTGGTATCAAAATACTTCAAACGAAAGGAAACTACATGCTTAAATAACCTTTTACGAATATTTAAAATTACATTTTGACCTAGCCAGTTCGCTAAAAAGGCTTGTAAAAACTGTAATCCAGCATGTAAAACTAAGAGCAAAAACAATGCAAAAACAATTTCCTTTAATCCTTGCGTATCACCAGTTTGAATTTTATCGTCAACAGCAACTTTAATTAAGTAAGTCCTTATTGGAGCCATTAATGACAACAAAACTGTAAGCAATAACGTTGAGTAAAACGCAGAACGAAAAGGTTTTACATACTTCATCGTACGTTTTAAAACCTTACTATCAATTGCTTTACCCGTTACATCTTTACTCATTACCACTCTCCTCTTCTTAAATCTTTTTTATCGCTGCCATTTCTGCTTCGGGATATTTTACTGCACATAAGAATAATCCATGGGCTGGAGCACTTAATCCTGCAGCGCTTCTGTCTTTTTCATCTATTACAGTGGTAAACTCTTTTACTGATTTCTTCCCCAATCCAACGCTCACTAACGTTCCTACAATTGCTCTTACCATATTTCGTAAAAAACGATTTGCTGAAATTGTAATGATGACATTATTGCCTTCCTCTTTAATATCAAAATGTGTTACTTCGCAAATATGATTCGCAACATCAGTATTTAACTTCGCAAAAGATGAAAAATCTTTTTTACCCAACAAGAGTTTTCCAGCTTGCTGCATTTTATTTGTATCCAAATCATACTTAATCCACCATGTATTTTTGTTAAATGGATTTTTCACCTTGGTAATATAATACTTATACTCTCTTGAAGTTGCCGTAAATCGAGCATGAAAATTTTGATGTACAATTCGTAATTCTGATATAACAATCGCATCAGGTAAAACGCAATTAATTTTAAATAATAACTTTTGAGATGAATATTTACAATCTAACAAATCAAAATGAGCATAATAATCACTTGCATGAACACCTGTATCTGTCCTTCCACATCCAACTACCTTAACTTCTTTTGTTAAAACCATTGATAATTTCTGCTCCAAAATCTCTTGCACAGTAATTGCGTTGGGTTGAATTTGCCAGCCATGAAAATGTTCACCATTATATTTTAATCTAATTAAATACCTCACCTTTTGATTTGAAAATTGTTAAAACCTACAACCGAAGCTGATTCAACATCTATCTTCAATACTTTTGACATTACAGATCCACGATAACACCACTCTAAATATTCATCGGCGCGCATTTGAGTAGATTCAATCTCAATATAAACGCTACCGTCAGACTTGTTTTCACAAAATCCTTTTATGGACAATTCATTAGCCATTCTTTGTGCGAAATTTCGGTATCCAACTCCTTGAACTTTTCCGTTCACTTTTATGTTTAAATGAATAATCATCGTCTCAACAAAAGTATTAATTTAGTTTGGAACACCTTTTAAAGCTTCATAGAAATGATTGAACAAAGTACCGTTAAATTTCTTAAGGACCTATCTTACAATAACAACAGGGATTGGTTTTGCGATAATCGTAAACTTTATGAAGCTGCAAGAGATAATTTCATCGCTTTTATTGATGATTTAATTCCTGAACTTCAAAATATTGATCCATTTATTACCAATGTAAACGCTAAAAATGCAGTGTTCCGAATTTTTAAAGATGTTCGCTTTTCTAAAAAAAAAGAACCCTACAAGACTAGTTTTGGAGCTGCAATAGGGAAAGATGGGCGTAAAAGTGAATATCCAGGATACTATTTACAAATTAAACCTAATGGAGAAACTTTTGTTGGTGGTGGAATTCATCATCCACAACCGGCCATTTTAAAATCAATTAGAAGTGAAATCGCTCACAATACAAAACAGTTTGAAGAAATAATTAACGATTTAGATTTCCTTGCCGAATTTGGAGAATTAGAGGGAGATAAACTTATTCGATCTCCAAAAGGCTTTGACAAAGATCACCCTGCTGTTGAACATTTAAAGAGAAAAGACTTTTTAATGTTGCACAAATTTCCTGACTCGAAGATTTGCCACCCTGATTTTAAAAAACATTGTTTAAAAAAATTCGAACGGATGAAACCGTTAAATGAATATTTTAGGGGTCCAGTTTATGACATTCTTGAAAATAACGATTAATGGCTAAGATTTTAATTCTTTCTGATACACATTCATATTTAGATCCAAGGTTGGAAAAGCATATAAAAGCAGCCAACCAAGTATGGCATGCTGGTGATGTTGGAGAGATAAAAGTAATGGACGATATTGAAGCTATAAAGCCTTTAATTGCAGTGCATGGAAACATCGATGATCATATCGTTAAAGCTGAGTACCCTTTAAATCAAGTTTTCTCGGTAAATGGTAGAAAAGTAGTAATAACACACATCGCAGGTTATCCGAATAGATACAAACCAAGAGCACTTGAATTAATTAGACAGGAACGACCTGATCTTTTTATATGTGGACACTCACATATTTTAAAAATAATGTTCGATAAAAAATTAAATCACTTACACATCAATCCGGGTGCCGCTGGTAAAAGAGGAAATCACATTGTTCAAACAGCTATTCAATTAACAATCACAAAACAAGGTGAGTTTAAAGATTTACAAATAATTGAATTAGAAAAGATGCTTTAGTTTTAGAGAACATTTCAAACTAGAGAAACGATCTTGTTAAGAACAATTACAACTTAGACTACTTTACTAAAACAGTCTAATAAATATATTCCATCATTTTTGATCTGTTCGGCTGAATTAAAATGAATTTGATTCCAGAGTCACCAACAAAAAAATTAATCTCTAAGACAACGAACCGAAAAACCGTTTCTCATACTGAAGCTGTTCCTGTAGACCTTGTCGTTGTTGTAGTTTAAAAGGCGATACCAAGAATTATTTGCTTTGCCTTCCGAGGAACTCCACCAACTACCCACGTTAGCAATAAAGTAGAAAACACCATCGTTATTGCGGTAACCACCAGGAAGACCGAACCATCCATAATCATCTGTTCCATTATTTCTACTCCAACCTGTTGTAGATTTTAAAGTTGTTCCTTCCATTCCTTTATGCCCATTGACTGCCAAAAAATCATTTAATACAGTCCATTCCGAATCTGTTGGTACATGCCATCCTGATGGGCAAACATTGCGTAAATCTGAGACGGCATGCCAATTATACAACTTACCATATGTAGTGTCGTTTTGGCTATTGTTATCATAATAACTCCAAGCCCCAGTGGTTAAATTACCCCATTGGTTACTATCCGTTACATTAGGAATTGAAGTTCCATCAGCATATTTTGTTGTAATTAGGTTCTCTGACATCCATTCTTGAACCCCTATTATTACCGAGTTGTAGATATTACCATCTGCATCTATGATTTTATTAGAAGTAATTAAAGTTTTTTTATTAATTACTAAAGTGTCTAAGCTGGATAAATTAACCGATTTTTTATTTTTCACGACACTTCTTTTCATTTGTCGGGACTTTTGATTTAATGTCACTTTCTGACCAATAGAGCCTAGAGAAACAGCCAAGAATATTAGTATGATATTATTTTTCATTTAACTGAAATTTTTTGACATTTAAACTTACGTATAATTAAAGAATATGTTCAGTTTCTCTAAACTCGAATAATGTTTTTTTGAACTGTGCAGAAAACTTAACCTTTAAGGTTTTAAATTGATTATTTCCTTTAAATATTTAAAGCTTTTGTAATCTGTGATAAGGACAACACTGAAATTCAAAGTTCAATAGTTAAAAGTTTCAGATTATTTTCTTTTTTACATGTGCGTCTAACTGGAAAACGCATTACAATTATTATCAATAATTTAATAAAAGCTTTAGTTACTATTTATCCTTATTGAAAGAGAAATAAAATTATGTAAAACACTAAATTTAAAGTAATTACAACTAGGTTTCATCTTTAAATTTCAACACGAAAAGAACAAAAAATCACTCCAAAATAATTAATTCTCTTTATTTATATCTATGCGGTATAAACAACCGTTAATAAGTTTATTGTGGCTTTCAATGATTAAGAATTAAATTTACAATCAAATTAGATTATCATGATTAAAGAACACGTAAAATGTTTGATTATCGGAAGTGGACCTGCTGGTTATACTGCCGCTATATACGCAGCAAGAGCTGAAATGAAACCAGTTATGTATGCTGGGTTGCAACCTGGAGGGCAACTAACTGAAACTACGGAAGTTGAAAATTTCCCTGGATATCCAGAAGGAATTCAAGGACCAGAAATGATGATGGAATTTAGAGCGCAAGCTGAAAGATTTGGAACTGATATCAGAGATGGATTGGCTACTGAGGCTTTTTTAAACGAAACACCAAAAAGAATATTAATTGAAGATAAAGCAGAAATTACTGCTGACACTGTTATTATTTCAACAGGTGCTTCAGCTAAATGGTTAGGTCTAGAATCTGAAGAACGACTAAAATCTGGTGGTGTTTCTGCTTGTGCAGTTTGTGATGGTTTCTTTTACAGAAATCAAGACGTTGTAGTTGTTGGAGCTGGTGATTCAGCATGTGAAGAAGCAATGTATTTAGCTAAGCTTTGTAAAAATGTTACAATGCTTGTAAGAAAGGAAGAATTCAGAGCATCAAAAATAATGGTACAAAGAACCATCGATACTGAAAACATAACTGTAATGTTTAATACTGAAACAGTTGAAGTATTAGGTGATCAAGTTGTTGAAGGAATTAAGTATAAGAACAATAAAACTAACGAAGAAGGTGTAATTTCGGCTACAGGTTTCTTCTTAGCCATTGGACATAAACCAAATACTGATATTTTTAAAGGACAGTTGGATATGGATAATATCGGGTATCTAAATGTTACACCAGGAACTACAAAAACAAACATACCCGGTGTCTATGCTGCTGGTGATTGTGCTGATAAAAATTACCGTCAGGCCGTTACTGCAGCTGGAACAGGCTGCATGTCGGCTTTAGATGCTGAAAGGTTTTTAGCCGATAATGGAATTCACTAGAATTTAATTAAAATAAAAAAAGCCTGAATAGTTGTTCTATTCAGGCTTTTTTATGTCTTGTGTTTTTAGGAGTTTATATTTGAAATTAGACCTATAAAACCTAATACTTTTGAATATTATTAAATAAAAAAACCACCTTATTAAGATGGCTTTTGTTTTTAATAAATTATTGAAGCTTATTTTTTTCTTGAAATTACTTTTTTAACAGCTGCAACTATATGGCCAGAACTTAAACCATATTTCTCCATTAACTGATCTGGAGTAGCTGATTCACCAAAACTATCATTTACAGCAATAAACTCTTGAGGAGTTGGGTTATTAAGAGCTAAAACACGCGCTACACTTTCCCCTAAACCACCTAAAACATTATGTTCTTCGCAGGTAACAACAGCACCTGTTTTAGCAACCGATTTTAAAATCGCGTCAGTGTCTAGCGGCTTAATTGTATGAATGTTGATTAAATCAACTGATAAGCCTTCTTTTGCTAATTCAGTCCCAGCTTCAATAGCTTTCCAAACTAAATGACCAGTTGCAACAATTGTCACATCTGAACCCTCGTTTAAATGAACTGCTTTCCCAATTTCAAACTCCTGATCTGCAGGGGTAAATATTGGAACTGAAGGACGACCAAACCTTAAATAAACAGGTCCGTCATATTTTGCAGCAGCAATAGTAGCTGCCTTAGTTTGATTAAAATCACAAGGATTAATAACAACCATCCCTGGAAGCATTTTCATTAATCCGATATCTTCTAAAATTTGGTGAGTGGCACCATCTTCTCCTAGAGTTAAACCAGCATGAGAAGCTGCAATTTTAACATTTTTCCCAGAGTAAGCTACAGCTTGACGAATTTGATCGTAAACTCTGCCAGTAGCAAAATTCGCAAAAGTTCCTGCGAAAGGAATTTTACCGCCAATTGTTAAACCAGCTGACATACCGATCATGTTTGCCTCAGCAATACCTGTTTGGAAAAATCTTTCAGGAAATTCATCAATAAAATCTTGCATCTTCAATGAACCAACTAAATCGGCGCACAAAGCAACAACATTTTGGTCGTTTCTACCTGCTTCTAAAAGACCTGCTCCAAAACCAGAACGAGTATCTTTTTTTCCTGTTACTTCAAACTTTTTCATAGAAGTTTTGATCTAATAATTTATGTTACAAAAATATCTTTTATAATTGGACAATCGAAGATTTCCCAGACTTTATTGTGAATTCTTTTTCAACAGTATAAAATGCCCTAGTTGCTGTTTTACCTCTATATATATATTTGTAATTACCGGGTTGTAACTCCAAAGAAGCGCTTATGCTTTGAGGGGTAAATGAGTAAACTAACTCTAACTCCCCATCTATAGTTTGATAAACACTCCCGAATCCAGGGGCTCCTGGTTTGAAGGTTGCTAAACCAGGAGCTGGAATTTGAATAAGTGATGTTTTACTTTGTTCAATATCAACTGACATTTTAATACGCGGCAATGTCAATATCTCAACATCATAAGTTCCAACTAAGTACTTAACTTTGTCTTTAAAACTTTGAAGGTTTACTACCTCACACTCACCCTCTTGACGAACCATAAAATACAAATCTCTCCTTTTACCTTCACTCAATTTTAATTGAATACTTCCTTGAGGAGTTTCAATTGGTATAATATTATGTTGACCTCTAATTATTTCAATTTCATCAGTTTCAACTTTTGGAAGTGTATGAACAACAATTTTATATTTTACAGTAGGATCAATTGATAGCGTATCCGGAATACCTTTAAAATTCATAGTATGGATAAAATTATATTTAATCTTACCCGAATTAAAGTCATACAAACTCATGTTAACATTGGTTTCTAATGGTTCTCCATCAACATCTAACAAATTAACCTGAACAGTTGTTGAGTTAATAGCTTCTTCGAGAACTAAACCAAGTACTGTTCTAAAGTCTTTTTCATCCTCAACATCATAAAAATTTCCGATACAATAAAAGTCTCTTTTATATTGCTCAGCAACTCCCAATCCTATGATGAATGGTTTCAAGAAAATTCCGTTTTTCATTAAAGCTCTTGAAATAGCACAAGGGTCTCCATCACAAGCTTCTATTCCATCAGTAATTAAAACAACAACGTTTTTACAATTTGAGCAAGGCGTGAAATCATTAATAGTAGCTTCCAAAGACTTGGCAATTGGTGTTGTTCCAGTAGGGTAAGTTGACTTTAAAACAGTTTTAATTTGAGGAACATTATCAGGCCCAAATGGGACTTCTAAATGAGTATCTTCACAATCTTGATTACTCGCTGTTATAGGACTTCGATTTCCGTAAACTCTCAGTGCCAATTCAATGTTAGGTACTCTCCGTAAACTGTCAACAGCTTCACTTAACAATCTTTGAGCAATATCAATTTTGGGTTTCCCTCCAAAGTGACCAAACATACTTTTGGAAGCGTCAAAAATAAATAATATCCGCGTAGTTGTTATTTCTTTTTGAGCAAAAGAATTAAATCCAAATAAAATAAAAAATAGTAATACAAAAAATCTTTTCATTTAGCGCTTATTAATAGTCGCCCAATGTTTCTGGATTTTGTGATAAAGCTTCTGCCATTTGTTCGTCGCTTGGCGCTTTCCCGTGCCAACCGTTCGTTCCCATCATAAAGTCAACTCCATTCCCCATAATTGTAGTCATTAAAATCAATACTGGAATACCATTTCCTAATTTAGCTTTCGCTTCTGCTAGAACTTTTAAGACATCTGCAATATCATTTCCATTCATTTCTAAAACTAACCAACCAAAAGCTTCATATTTAGCTTTTAGGTTACCTAAAGAAAGAACTTCATCAACTGATCCATCAATTTGAGCATTGTTATAATCAACAATAGCGATCAAGTTATCAATTTTATTATGTGGAGCATACATTAAAGCTTCCCATACTTGTCCTTCTTGTTGCTCTCCATCTCCCATTAAACAATAAATAGTTTTATCATCTTTGTTTAATTTCTTTGCTTGAGCAGCTCCAACGGCAACAGATAAACCTTGACCTAATGAGCCAGAAGCAATTCTTATGCCAGGTAGTCCATCGTGTGTTGTTGGATGTCCTTGTAATCTTGAATTTAGTTTACGAAACGTTGATAACTCACTTACTGGAAAATATCCAGCATGTGCTAAAACGCTATACCATACCGGTGAAATATGCCCTTGAGAAAGGAAAAACATATCTTCATTAGTTCCATTCTTATTGAACTCTTTTTTATTATGAACCATCACTTCATTATATAAAGTAACAATTAACTCAGCACAACCTAGTGATCCTCCTGGATGACCAGAGCTGACCGCGTTTACCATTCTAACAATGTCTCTTCTCACTTGTGAAGTTATGTCTTGTAGTTTTTGGATATCAGCCATGTTTTGTTTCGTAAAATTTGGACAAAAATAAGTCTATTTTTCGGGGCAAAATTGATTTGAGGTTAAACCTTTCGAATTGTTTATAACTTTTAATTGTTAAAATCGATTCCAAAACTCATTCAAAAAAATCAGAAAAGGTTTTTTCTTGTTTTTCTTTAACCTCGAAACCAACATTAGAAATTTCAACACAATTAAAATATATTTCGATAATTGTTCAAATAGCACTGAATTTATTGATATTCTAAAAATTATACATGCAACTATTTAATAATTAAAAAATGAAAGGAGAAACAAATACCTCCACGTTCATATTCTAACTAACTTTAAAATAAGCACATCACAAAAGATAAAAACAACTTTTAAATTTCTTAATCAAGAACCTAAAGCCAATTCAATTGGAAATACGTAATTTTACATCGCGATGAACCAGTATAAAAAAGTAGCATTTTACACACTTGGGTGTAAACTTAACTTCTCAGAAACCTCAGGTATAGCTCAAAACTTTGAAAAAGGTGGTTATGCAAAAGTAGATTTTGAGGAGCGACCAGATGTATTTGTTATTAACACCTGCTCAGTTACAGACAATGCGGATAAAAAATGTAGAAACATCGTTCGTAAAGCCAAGTCTATAAACCCCAACGCTTATGTGGCAGTAATTGGATGTTATGCTCAATTAAAGCCTCAGGAGATTTCTGAAATTAAAGGAGTTAACCTCGTTTTAGGCGCTAATGAAAAGTTTAATATTCTTGAGCATGTTGAAAAACTTGAGCAAAAGAACGCAGACTCTACAGTTGTTTTGGGTGGAGAAATAGATGATGTTAATGAATTTTTTCCATCTTATTCTATAGGAGATAGAACAAGAACTTTTTTAAAGGTTCAAGATGGATGTGATTATTCATGCAGCTTTTGTACGATTCCGCTTGCTAGAGGAAAGAGTAGAAGTAACACAATAAAAGAAACTTTAAAAACTGCATCTGAAGTTGCTTCAACGCAAGCTAAAGAAGTTGTTTTAACAGGAGTTAATCTTGGTGACTTTGGACGTTACAATAATGAATCTTTTCATGAGTTAGTTCTTGAACTAGACAAGCTGGAAGGGATTGAAAGGTTTAGAATCTCATCAATAGAACCAAACCTACTATCAAACCCCACGATTGATTTTATCGCAACAAGTAAAAAGTTTGTCCCCCATTTTCATATTCCTCTACAATCAGGTTCACCTGAACTTTTGAGAAGTATGAAAAGAAGATATAAAAGAGAAATATATACCTCAAGAGTAGAAAAAATTAAAACATTGATGCCACACTGTTGTATTGGGGTTGACGTCATTGTTGGTTTCCCAGGCGAAACTGAAGAAAAGTTTATTGAAACCTATGATTATTTAAATGAGCTTGATGTTTCTTACTTTCATGTTTTCACCTATTCCGAAAGAGCAAACACTTTAGCACCTAAATTAGAAAAGTCTGTTGATCGAAAAACTAGGGATGAAAGAAGTAAAAAGCTAAGGATTCTTTCAGCTAAAAAGAAAAGAGCTTTTTATCAAGAAAACATTGGAAAATCATTCCCTGTATTATTTGAAGCTGAGAATAATAATGATTTCATGTTTGGCTTCACATCCAATTACGTAAAGGTTAAAACTAAATACAATGAAAATTTAATAAATCAAGTTAAACAGGTTAATCTAAAAGAAATAGACCGTGATGGATTATTTTTAATTGATTTTGAATAATCTATTTTGATTCTGTTCTAAGGATTATTCCAAACGTTATTAAAACTTTCTTCTAAAAATTATAAGTTAAGTTTGGAACACGTTGGCAATAACCTATTAAAAGCCTAATGTTTCGAAGAAAAAAGAAAATCATTTGGACTAATTAAACGTTCCCTTACTGCAAAAATAACAATACCAGTTGCATTATTAACACCTAGCTTACTCATGATGTTCTTCCTATGCGTATTTACGGTATGTGTACTTAAGAATAATTTATCGGCTATTTCCTTGTTAATAAACCCCTCAGCAATCAATTTAATAATCTCAACCTCTCTTTCTGAAATATTTAATTGAGAACATGTATTCTTAAACTCTTCGGCTGCATTGTAATTCAATACAGTTTTTATCCGTTCATCATAAAATCTTTTCCCAAAAGATACAGCATCAAGAAGATCGTGAATGTGAAGTTGCGTAATAAAACTAGAAAAAAACTGACACACTCCGACTCTTTCTAAAAGTTCAACTTTATCTCGCTGAATTTTATCGGATAAAATCACAGTTTTTGCAGGCTTCAAAAAACTTAAAAAGGCAATTGTCTTTTCTGGTTTAAATACCAAATCAAAATCATCTATTATAACTAATGCTGGATTCGCTTTTATAAGTAATCGTTCTAAAGAGTCTTGATTAGAGGAAACAAATATGATTTCGTTTGAAATTTCTTTAAAAATAGAAGAAACACCTTGAGCGATAACATATCTAGGCGAGGCAATAACTATTTTTAAAGAAATTTTCATAATCTGTAAAAGTACATCTACTAAATTAAACTTAGAATACCTTTTTTAGGCTAATATTAGCAATCAATTTTTTCAAAATTAACAACTAACCTATCCTCTCCCATTAATACCGAATCAAAAATTGCATTCGCTTCCATTTTCAACTCTTTTAATTCTTTATATCGAGCTGAATAATGACCTAAAATCAATAAGTCAGGCTTTACCTCAACAGCTAATTCAGCAGCTTCTTTTACTGTTGTATGAAAAGTCTTTCTAGCTCTTGGAAGCTCTTTGTGTAAAAATGTTGATTCATGATATAAAATCGAAACCCCTTTTAATTTATCAGAAAAATTCGTCTTAATTCTATTATCACTACAAAAAGCGTAGGAATGAGACTTTCGAGGCGGAAACGTTAGAAATTCATTTTTATATAATTCACCTGAACTAGAGATATAATCTTGTCCTTCTCTTAAGTTATTCATGAAATAATTAGGAACTTCTAATTGCTTAACAAGCAAACCATTAATTCTTCTTTGTTTTGGCTTTTCCTTAAAAATAAATCCAAAACAAGATATTCGATGATTTAATTTAATGGATGAAACGTTTATATTGGATGTGTCTAATAATTCTTTTTCTGCATCAACCTCGACAAAACGAAAAGGAAAGGAAACTCTAGTATTACTAGCGTTAAATTGAAGTTGTAAAATATCCCACAATGCCTTTGGACCATATAAAACAAGCTCTCTTTCTCTTCCTAGCAACTGCATTGTAGAGATGAGCCCTGGTAGTCCTAGATAATGATCACCGTGCAAATGGCTTATAAATATATGAGTTATTTTATCAAAAGATAATTTACTTTCTCTTAGTCGAGATTGCGTTCCCTCTCCACAATCAATTAAAAAAAACTTCCCTGCATGCTCTAAAACTTGAGCAGTAGGGTTTCTTCCCGACGCCGGTAATGCTGAGCCACAACCTAATATGAATAATCTTTCCACTTAAATTTTTTATCAAAAAAAAGGCGGTTGATTCAATCAACCGCCTTCTTATAAATTAAGAAATTTTTCAGTCTTCAGAGGATTCCAAATCTTTCTCTAATTCTGTCATAAAAACAAAATCAACAGCCTCTTTCGAAGTTGGAGTAATGTTTAGAATAGTATCTAATTGAGAGATTGAAATTAATTTATTAACAGGTTCTTGTAATCCTGTTAATACAAATATTCCGTTTACATTTTTACAAAGCCTGTTTGCTACTAAAATTGCAGACAAACCAGAAGAATCACAATACCTCGTTTCTTCTAAATCAATAATTAAGTTCTTCGCACCGTGTGCATTTAGCATTACTAACTCAGACTTTAAAGCTGGAGCAACAGTAGTGTCTAATTTCTCAACATGCACTTTGATAGAAGTATATTTTTCTTGCTTATCGATAGTAAAGTTCATAGCATTTGTTTTAGCAGTTACACAAATATAACAGAAAATTTATGTGCCAAAAATTTATAATTGATTAAAATAGATTATCTATTTATTTTACTCGCCAAAAGATACAAAACGGCCATACGAATTGCCACTCCATTTTCAACTTGATTTAAAATAATCGATTGAGATGAATCCGCTACCTCAGAGGTAATTTCTACTCCACGATTAATTGGACCTGGATGCATTACTAAAATTTCCTTCTTTAAGTTATTTAAATGGTTCATTGTTAAACCGTATTGCATTGTATATTCACGAATTGACGGGAAAAATTTAGAATCTTGCCTCTCCAGTTGAATTCTTAACATATTAGCAACATCACACCACTCTAATGCCTTTTGAAGGTTGTGTTCGACTTTAACCCCTAATGCTCCTATATGTTTTGGAATAAGCGTTGCAGGTCCACAAACCATAACTTCAGCACCTAATTTTTGAAGAGCATAAATATTTGAAAGCGCTACTCTTGAATGCAAAACATCTCCTACAATAACAACTTTTTTACCTGCTACTTCTCCTAAACGCTCTTTGATCGAAAAGCAATCTAACAGTGCTTGAGTAGGATGCTCATGCGCACCATCACCGGCATTAACAATTTTCGCATCAATGTGTCTGCTTAAAAATTGATGTGCTCCTGGGTTTGGATGACGAATTACAACCATATCAACTTTCATTGATAATATATTGTTTACAGTATCTACTAATGTTTCTCCTTTTTTTACGGATGAAGAAGCACTAGAAAAGTTAATCACATCTGCAGACAATCTTTTTTCGGCTAGTTCAAATGAAAGTTTTGTTCTTGTAGAGTTTTCAAAAAATAAGTTAGCTATTGTGATATCCCTTAGAGTAGGAACTTTTTTAATTGGACGATTAATTACATCTTTAAATTCATCAGCGGTATTAAAAATTAAATTAATGTCCTCTTTGGTTAAATCTTTAATTCCTAATAAATGATCTACACTCAAAGTTTCCATTTCAATTATTTTTCTGATGAATACATTAAAACCTTATCCTTCCCGTCAACTTCTTCCCACTCAACAGTAACTTTTTCTGAAGTAATTGAATCTACAACTTTCCCGACATAAGTAGGTTGAATTGGTAAATCTCGTTTATATCGTCTATCTACAAATACTAAAAGTTCTACAAGTGAAGGTCTTCCAAACGCCAACATAGCGTCTAAACCAGCTCTAATAGTTCTACCTGTAAACAAAACATCATCTACTAAAACCACCTTCTTTCCTTCGATAATAAAGTTGATTTTGGTTTCATTTGCTATTAGTGGCTTATTTGTTCTTCGAAAATCATCCCTAAAAAAAGTGATGTCTAAATAGCCAACATTAATTTTTAGTTCAGGATTAATTTCTTGAAGAACTTGCTGAAGTCTGTCAGCCAAACAAACACCTTTTGATTGTAACCCAATCAATACGGTGTCTTCAAAATTTGTGTGATTTTCAATGAGTTGAAAAGCAAGCCTTTTGATAACTAGGTTAAACTCAGTTGTATTTATTATTTCTCTTGGCTGCATTTAGTTGTAAAGGTAATTAATTAACCCTTATTTTTAAAAGGATTTTTATGAGTTTTTAACTTAAGTATGTTTGGTTATAAATTAAAAATGGAAAGAAATCCCATTATCAGGCATAAAATGAATAAACCAATATTAAATAACGAGCTTAAAACTTTTAATAGTCTTGCCATAAAAAGTTTATAGCTTTAATACTGGTCACAGACTCGATGAATAAATGGATGGAAGAAAAAAACATGCCTTTAAAGCATTACCAA